>Ga0209617_10000092_pt1 | contig 33437 bp, 4 predicted proteins | sample LakEriepJuly2011_2_FD_187459 | JGI IMG/M metagenome (GOLD analysis project Ga0209617, IMG submission 187459) | Freshwater microbial communities from dead zone in Lake Erie, Canada - CCB epilimnion July 2011 (SPAdes) (version 2) | ecosystem: Environmental > Aquatic > Freshwater > Lentic >...
GCACCGGGATGCAAATGAGTCGAACCGGATTTTTACCAGATACTTCCCGGTGCCTGCAAAAACGCCGAACCCACCTTTCAGCTCTTTCGAGGCAGAAAAACCACGGGGCCGTTCGAAAGTCTTTTTCGTAAATTGGGGAGCTCGAATCCGAGGAAGGGCGAAGGTTCGGATCTGCCCGCGCTGGGGATCGTGGGCCAAAAGATACCAAGCATTGTCGATATTGGCCAAGTGATAGGGGTGGACATGACGTGTCTCAGGAGCGGCTGATCTCAGAGGTTGATACGAAAAAGAGATCTCCTGGCGCTGAACAATGGCTCGAGCTAGGAGACGAAAAACCTCCAAATCTGCGGCGGAGGCGCCGGTGACACGAAAGGAGTAGTCCGAGCCCCATTCCCCAAGATCAAAACTCACGGTTTCCTTGAGGGCCCCAGTGAGCTTTTGGAATGCACTGCCTAAGGTTTTCTCGAACGGGGTCCCGCGGTATTGAGCAAGAACCTTTTGTGCAACAAAGAGGGCAAGGATTTCTCCCTCACTCACTTGAAGTAAAGGAAAGGCTTCTACTTTCTCCGTGTAGCGGAAGGTGTAGCGGGTTGCGTCGTATTCAATTGGGAGGTTGAGGCGATCCCGCATGAAATCGAGATCCCGTTGGATGGTCTTGTAAGAAACTTCAAAATCTTTTCCTAGCTGCTGGCAGTTGACCGGCTGTTCGCTGGAAAGAAGGTCATGCAGGCGATGCATCCGTTCCAGGGGAGGGCGACTGTGCCCCCCAGAGGCTGGCAAAACTTTTTTCTTCATAGGACGCTTTATGTCCTACCCCGTCAGGCAAGCTGGTGCAAGAAAAAAGGAGGGATCGAAATATGGAAACATTAGTTCAGTGCAGATCTTGCGGGGAAGACACGAATCGGGCGGACTGGGAAGCCGCTGGGTCGTGTTGTGCCCATTGCGGGGAAAATACGGGGGGAAGCTTCAGCCGGGGGCTAGACGCGTTGGCGTCTTTGCGCCGGCGGTTAGAACTGGAGCTGGTCTGGCGACCGGTCACGAGTCATGCGTAGCCCACTTGGATTACTAGCCGCCTTGGCTGGGGCAGGTTGTACCGGAGTCTCGCTTGGATCTGCGTGGATGGTGCCCGAGCTTTCCATCTTGGCGGCGGTTGCGGCTGCCTTCTGGTGGCAGGTAGCACGATCGGCGTAAGATTCAAAATTCGGAAGGGGGACGATAGACCTAAAGGCCTTTGGTGGATTGGGCGAGCCTTGGTTTTTGAGGCATTTGGGTCAACCCAGCAACCAAGCTTTATCTTATGGCGGGCTAACTAAATCGAGAGATTGCAATGAGGCGGAGTAGCGGGTGGAACAAACACAACATATAGCTAACTAGCGGACTTATTAACTATATGTAGTATTGATTTATAAGCTCTTGATTAGGATAGGCTTACAGGAGGCCAAAAGCTAGTGAAAACCTTGACTTTCAACAACTTATACGCATAATAAAAGTATGTCTTCGGTTCTTCCATGTAGGTACAGCGGGTGCTGGCGATATTTCTTTGAACCATTCGGGTTGTTTGGTGGTCAAAGATAGAATCGTATGAATTTTGGATATCACCGTTTTGTTCCCTTATTCCTCTTTTCGTTCGGAGTCAGCTACGGCTTTGCCGCGACAGAGTTTAAGGATGCCGAGATCACCACCCTGAAAAATATCGTGGAGCATGATGCGGGTCAGGGTGCTGCGCCTGCGAAGGTAAGCGAAAAGATCAGTGAAAATTCCAAGGTGACGACTGCGGCAGCTTCTATGGCGGAACTTACCTTTGGAGATTCTTCAATCACTCGGATCGGTGCCAATAGCGTGTTTTCCTTCCAATCGAAGGAGCGACTCGTGAAATTAGATAAAGGAACGGCCTTAATTCATGCCACTCCAGGGAATGGTGGAGCAACGGTGGATTGTGGTGGAGTGACGGCGGCTGTGAGTGGCAGTACTTTTATGGCGAGCCGAAGTGCAACGGGTGGTGCGGTATTCGTATTGTTAGAAAGTTCTGGAAGTTTGAAGGTGACAACGCCTGGCGGGCAAACGGCGGTGATCATGCCGGGGCAAGCTGCCTCGACGGGCACAGGACCGAAATCCGCTATTCAGGTCTTCGACGTGGATGTGAAAAAAGTGATGGATACGACTCCTTTGGTCCAAGGCTTTAAAAAAGAACTTCCCTCTCAAGCGGAGATCAACGTCGTTACGGAAAAACAGCAGGCGATGATTCGGGAGGGAAAAATCGAGGTTCTCGGAGTCGAGGTGGTTGCCACTGGGCAGGATGGAGATCTGTTAGTGGGTGCACCGCGGGAGAGGCCAGAGCCGGGAGCTGGCGGAGATGGTCTCGATATAAATACGGCAGCAGGGGGCGAGGGTCCCGGAGCCGTAGCCGGAGCAAAGCCGCCACCCCCGCCCGGAGGTGGTACGGGAATGAAGAGCGTGGGTGGACAGGGGCCGGTGTTGGATCCGGCTTTTTTGGCTGCGCAACGGAGACTTGCTGACCAAGGACAGCAAGTTCCACAAGGGCCAACTCAGTTAAAAGTGACGTTGCCCGATGGGATTTCCGAGGGGACGCTACTGGTAGGAACAATCAGCCTGAATAGTCCCGCGGTTCAGGCTGTTCCAGTAACCCTGGTTTCCGCGAGTGGAAGAAAGATCACCTTTCAATTCCCTGAGGGCTCGACAATTCCGGTGGGCGCGACATCGATTCCTTTTACATTTAGTGTTGCCGATGACGGTTACATTTCAAATGGCGGGTCGGTTTCTGCCCCCATATCGATCCGTGCATTTGCATCGAAGCTGAGCACAGTAGGGGGAGGATCGGTCGCGGATATTACTTCCGGAATCGATCCCGTGGGAACTGCTTCTGGCACATTACAGCCTGGCAGCGCGGAAAATCCCTTTACGATTCGCCTTCCCGGAAAGGTAGCTGCCGATCTCGACGCGAAGGTGATATTGGAAACATTTAGGAATGGAGTGAAAATTGGAATGGTTGAGAAAGGCGCTGTAATCCGGGCTGGAGAAAGTGTTTTGAATCTAACAGGCAACAGTCTTCCTGATCCCAAGATTTATTCTTCGGAGGCAATTAATATCAAATTAACTGTTGCGCTAGCTCAGATCGGTAAAACAATCAGTCAAGACATCCAAATTCTTCCTAGAAGACTCGACACTGCGGTGATTCGTGTGGCAAATCCGATTCGGAATCTGCTATCGAGTGTAAATACCGCCCTAAGCTGGAGCAGCGTTTCTGATGCGACCGCATATGAGGTCACGGCGACATCACTAGGCGTAACAAAAACGAAGTTAGTTTTGGATCATATATATAATTGGATGGATGGACTCGCAAGTAATGCCAAAGTTGAGGTCAAAGCTCTGACGTCAGGAATCCAAGAGGGTGCTCTAACGCTAGCAAAAAAATCAGAATTTCAATTGCTGCTTGGAGATCAGGGCAAAATAAGTGACATAAGAAAAAGTTCTGTTGAAATATTTCTTGCTGTCCTAGGAAGTGGCGGGGAGCTGATCGACTCCATTCTTTTGAAAGACAATGGGGCTGGGGCTTTCTGGATCACGGACGCAGCAGGAGAGGCAAAGCAAGTGGCCTCGATCGATTATGATGTTGGCATTGTAAGCTTGTCCGAGGATGCCTTGGGAAGAAGCCTGCCATTGGCGGAAGTGTATTACAGCACCAGTTTTGTTGAGGAAAAAAATCTGACCTCTTTTGCCAAGGTTGACACAAGTGCAGGTCTCAGTGAAAGCGAGCTTATTCAGGCCGACAAGTATTTCTATTTTGAATCAAAGTTCGGCGTAGAGGGGCCGACAAAGTTCTTCGCGAATGCTCCGTTGGAGTTGGATCTTGCAAAAATGAATGATTGGAGTGCTCCGGTCTCCTGGTTGGATCAAGAAGGTCTCGCCGCGGGTGATTTCGACTTCTACGCAGCAAACGCACGGATTTACTTAAATGATTCAAGCAATGAGCGCTCGCAGCCGGGTCAAGTTGTTTTCAACTCTGACAAGGTCGTGCTGTATGCAGACAAGATAAGTCTGCTGGGCGAATTTGAGAAGTTCGACGGCACAACAACAGTCCTCGATGTTTCGCTGCAAAACTCGAATGAAAAAGCTTTAACTCTCATCGGAGGAAAGGGTGGCATTGATGTGCGAAATGTTGTGCTGGATGTCAATGGAGCGGACCTAACGATGGAAACGGCCTCTGGCGTAAGCATGGACACTGCAACCGTGAAAAATATCGGAAATAAATTTGAAGTGAGTGCGGCTAGCTCGGTTAAGATGGGGACTGAGAATGGTGCATCCGAAGTTACTGTTCAGGCAAAATCTGAGACTGCGAACAGTATGGCAGTGATTCGGACGGGAGATTCCTTAGAGCTTCGTCGCGTGGTTTTGAAGAGCTTTGCGCGTGGCGAAATCGTTTCTGTGTCCGCCGAAAACAAAGGGCGTGTGTTGCTTAGTGGTTCTACAGCAAGAGACTTTCGTATCAACGAGCTAGTGAATGCTGTGATTGTCGCCGATGCGAAGGGGCAAGTTGACCCCTTGCGCAGCAGTAACCCTGATATCGTGGCTCAAGGAGCGGATCTAACAGTCGAAGGCAATCTGCCAATCAAGACGGCGAAATACCAGGGCATCGATGTCCACGGCTATAATGTGAATCTGGAGGCTTCGCGGATCGCATTGAGTGGAGCCCGTATTACTGCTGTCAACGCCATTACCGCGAAAGCTCAAACTCTGGTCGTCGACAACTCGATCCTTCGTGTTGTGAACGCCGTTGGCTCGATCAACTTGTACAGTGGCTCGGGCTTTGTGAATCAGCAGTACGGCACGGTGGCGGAAGGAATGGTCAACTTCTCTGGCTCCAATGCCTTTAAAATTGGCACGCAGACTGTTTCGCTTTCCAGCTCGCAAGATGTTCAGAATGCACTGAATAGCGGGTTGATGATTCAAGGCGCAGCTTCTCCCGTTAGCGGTAAGATTAATATTTTGCCGGTTAACAATGTTTCTCGCAGTGCGACCTCGCAACTTAACTAAGCGTTACCCGGCTTAGGATTGGTCGGTGGTGGCTTGGTGTAAGTTGATTTTAAGCCAACACAATATATTGTATACTTACTGCACATTTTAGCCGTAATTAGGGTTGGCATAAAAGTATTGCATATTGCTGATATATAACTGAATACACTAAAAGAATAAATGACGATCCGAAAATTGTAGCAAAATAGTTGTATAGTGCTGAAAATCAACAATCTAGTGGACTACCATATATAGTCAGCCTAGATTAAAAAAGTTGGTTTAATTTGAACTTTTCCAAGCAAAAATGGGTCAAATAATGGTAGGATATTATGTGATGATTTCACGAAAAGCATTCTTTGTCTCTCAACGCTTTGGGCGAATTTTATCTGTCGCCTTTTTGCTGCTTGTGGGATCTGTTTTTGAGGGCCGTGCACAACTTGCATTTCCTGTCATCGACTCCTTTAGCCCGACAAGCGGACGATCGGGCACGACCGTTACGATCACTGGATCAAATCTGGAAAACTCAACTCTACTGGTTTTCAACCGTAGCGCCTTGCTCCCAGGCTCCTTTAAAGTTGTGAGCGGAACAACAGTGACCGCCCAAGTTCCGGTCGGGGCAAGTACAGGTCGCTTGCGTCTGACCACGGCAAGCGGTTCGGGAGCAAAAGGAACAGCTGCGATTGGCGCCAACGGTCAAGTGACGGCCATCACGTTTAGTTCGGGCGGAACCGGATACGACTCCAACACAAAAATCAATCTGCTTGGTGGTAGCGGCAGCGGAGCCAGCGCTGATTTGGTATTGAATGGCGGAACGATAAGTGGCGTCACGAACCTGATAGGAGGATCAAACTATGTCTCGGCTCCGACGGTGGTGTTGGCCAACTACACGGCGACGAGCGCCGGTGACTTCACTGTTACTGCGGCGGCCACAAACATTGTCACCACCTTGGTGCAAGGAGTCCTCAAGGATACAAGCAGTGCAGGCGATGCAGTGGGAACCCTTTCGGCCGCCTTTGACGGGGTAACAGATTCGGCGGCAACCTTTGCTCTGGTCAACGGAACTGGCTCGACTGACAACAGTCTCGTTAAGATCAATGGGAACCAGTTGACTCTTAGTTATGGGGGGCGATTGGACGCCGAGGTAAAACCCTCTCTTTCCCTTCGCATCCGGGCCACTGATTCGACGGGAGTCTATGGGGAAAGCGTCCTATCAGTCGCCGTTACTTTGGATGATTCGAAGGACGTGGATCAAGATGGGCTGACCTTGGCGCAAGAAAATGCACTCGGGACATCCGATCTAAAATCGGATACTGACGGGGACGGTTCTCCGGACAGCAATGAGAGCGATGCAACAACTGCCGCCTCGTCTTCGTATGCTGGAGCGGCAACAAGTTCGGCCATCACTCCCCCCACACTTCTCGGCTGGGGGAACAACTACTTTGGACAGATCACGCAACCTGTCGCATCAGGTCGGTTGCCCGCAGGCATCATCCAAGTATCAGGTGGATACGGCCACTCCGTGGCGCTGACGTCGAGCGGTGTGGTCTATGCTTGGGGCGATGACGATTATGGTCAGGCGACTGCTCCCGCATTGACCGGAGTTTGGGAAGTGGTGGCAGGAATTTATCACTCGTTAGCTCTCAAGTCGGATGGGACGGTGGAAGGCTGGGGTGCTGGAGCCACAGGAACTCCGACAGGGACAGAGCCAAACTTCGGGCAGGCCACTCCTCCGGATTTTTCTTTGGCCAATCCGGCAGTTGCCCTTGCAGCAGGTGGATATCACAGTTTGGCGCTTCGGGCGGACGGAACAGTGGTTGCCTGGGGGAATGACGATGCGGGGCAGACGGAAGTTCCCGCCGGATTGGATCGGGTGGTCGGAATTGCCGCCGGGTTGTATCACAATATTGCTTTGCGTGCAGACGGGACAGTCCGTGCATGGGGTCTGGTCTACAACGGAACAGGATATGATTTGGCAACTAAGGCGCTTCCGGCACTGAGCGGAGTGACACAAGTTGTGGCCGGAAGCGGTTTTTCTGCAGCTCTTCTTTCGAACGGGACTGTTCGGGCTTGGGGAAAAATTCTGAGTGGAAGCAGCTACACGGATGCCTCGACCGCAATGGCCGGCTTGACCGACGTAATGGAGATTACGGCAGGGGCTCATCATTTGGTTGCTCTCCTGTCGAACGGAACCGTTCGGGTGGTGGGAAGGACGGATGAGGGGGAAGCGACACTTCCCAGCACGGCCACCCAATCGATCAACCGGATTGGTGCTGGCTCTTATCACACCTTTGCGATTCGCGCGGCCCCTAGCTTACCAACTCTTTCGGGAGGGGGAACCTATGCAATCATTGGACAGTCCTTGAATCTCTCGCTACCTACTGGTACGAGAGCCGTCTTGGGATTGCCGGAAGGCTTTGTGAATAATGGAGCGTCCATTCAAGGGACATTTACTCAGGCCGCGTTTAGGGTTTTGCGAGTGGCGGTGGGAAATAGTGCCGGCACTGTTTCGGCATTGACGGCGATTGGAACACCGAAGATCACTGCTTCGCTGACGCTGGCTGGACTAACGCAAAACTACACAGGCAATCCTATCAACGGCGTGATCGTCTCTGGTAAGCCTACTGCGGCAACGGGAACGGTACAAACTACATACATTGGGATCGATGTGGTTTATCCGGAATCGACAACAGCTCCTACTTTGGCTGGTCGGTATCTCGTGAAGGCCGAAATCATCAATGACTCCGTTTATGAGGGGTCTATCACTGGAACGCTGATTATTTCCAAAACTTCGGATCCTCTCACAATTTCTGTAGTCGACTCTGCCGGTGCCTCACTCTCAGCACAGAGCGATAATATTGGATCCTTCTACGGCGTCTCCTACGGGCAGGAGGTGGTGGTGAGTGGTTCGACAGAATCGTTGCTGCCGGTGCTGGTGGAAACGGCATCGGACAACCAAGGTTTGGTCACCGTCGTTCAAGACTTTCTCACTGGGGAAGCTCGGGTAATCGTTGGGTCTTATTCTGGAGAAATCCGCCTTCGAGTCTATCGGACGGCAAGTGCCAACTATGCCGACGCAGAGACAACCATCCGTTTGCAGTCGCAAGCTGCGACGGTGACTCTATCCGCTTTAAGTCTCACTGCCACTTATGACGGTTCAGAAAAGAAGCCGACCCTTTCCACTGGGGGACAGGACGTTGCCCTGAATTATGAGTACCGAATTCAAGGCAGCTCCGGAGCTTATTCTTCAGCGCCCCCTACGGCAGCAGGGAATTATGAGTTTAGGGCTACGGTGAGCACGCCTGGTTACTCGGGTGTTTTTACGGGGACATTCACCATCGCAAAAAGTGCTGCAACGGTCAGCTTATCCGGGCTGACGCAGGATTATACGGGGACCGCACGCTCCGTAACGGTTGATACAATTCCCCCGGGGCTAAACACTTCGATTGCTTATGGAGGTAGCGATGTATCGCGCAGGGCCGTGGGGAACTATTCTGTTTCCGCGACGGTTGCCGATCCAAACTTTACAGGCGGAGCCACTGGGACGATGACCATTCAGGCAGCCGCGCAGGAAATTCTTTTCGACGTAATTCCGAATCAGTCCGCGGATGTAAAGTTCGTGACGGCATATGCAACCGGAGACACTTCTTCCAATCCCGTGACCCTCATCGTTTCCGAGGGCGCCGCGCAGATCGGCTCCACAAGCTCAAGCCAAGGGGTTCGGCGGATTGTCGTGGTGAATGGAGGATCTAACTACACAAGCGTACCTACGGTTCAAATCAGCGGGGGAGCGACAGCCGAGGCGAAAATATCTGGCGGAAAAGTGGTCTCGATTGTGGTCACTTCGACTGGGACGGGATATGCGACTGCCCCTCAAGTTTCATTTGTCGGCGGCAATGGCTCCGGAGCATCGGCTACGGCATTCTTAGGTTCACAGACTGTGGCTCAGATCGGGATTCTTGGGACGGGAAGAATTTCGATCCGTGCTTCCCAAGCAGGGGATGCGAATCATGCCACAGCAGCCGATGTAACACGGGCCTTTGTGGTGGTGCCAGCTCCGGTGAGTCGCGCAACAGCGCCCATGGTTGCCTCCGGTCGTTCCCACACCTTGTATCTATCCCCAGAGGGCATTGTGTTTGCCGCAGGGGCGAACATGGACGGCCGTTTAGGGATGGGAGAAAGCGGATCGGGAAGTTCGTTGGTGGTGGCCAATTCCACGGGGTTGACGCAAATGACTTTTGTTGCCACTCGCCAAAACAAACTCGGGGAAACATTCACGCTCGATGAAGTTTCTGCTGTGTCGGCGGGGGGGCAGTTCAGTCTTTTCCTCCGGGCTGACGGGACCGTTTATGCCGCTGGAAGCAATTTATTTGGGCAGCTGGGCGCTGGCAAAACCGACTCTTTCCGTGGGGTCGCACAGCAGGTGCTGAATTCGGATGGGGCCGCCTTGACAAAGATTACGACGATCTCGGCGGGGATATCGCACGCTTTGGCGGTCGATGAAGACGGCAACGCATGGGGCTGGGGGGACAACTCCTCGGGTCAGCTGGGAACTTCCGTTTCAGGAACTTCTGCCAGTCGCGCCACGAAAATTACCTCGGGGGTGCTCGCTGTGGCTGCCGGAGCGCGTCACAGTTTTCTTCTAACCCAATCGGGTGCAGTCCTTGCCTACGGCGCAGATGATTTTGGTCAGAAAACCGGAGCAAGTGGAGTCACAAGCCAAGTGGTGTCAGTTGCTTCTGGGGAAAATCATGGGTTGGCAGTGGATAAGGATGGCCGGGTTTGGAGTTGGGGCGATAACCGAGCGGGAGAAGTTTCTGCCGACGGCACTGTTTCAACTCAGAGCGCAGTGCGTCGACTTAGCTCCCCCCTTCTTGTCGATGTGATCTCCGTGGCCGCGGGAGCAGAGCATTCGCTGGCATTAACGAAGGAAGGAAAAATTGTTGGGTGGGGGCAAAACCGAAGCGGCCAACTGGGCAATGGAGTATTGAGCACGACTTCACCTTACGCATCTGCGGCCGTGCTGTTTGCAAATACCACCCAAGGAGCTTCGATCTCATCCGGCGGATATCATTCCGCAGTGATTTCAAGCGGTGCGGCCGCTTTTTCCGTGGGGCTGAATACTTCCGGTGAATGTGCGAATGGAACCAAGGCCACCACGGTATCCACCGGTCCGCGGATCCCTTCGGCTTTGGTTTTCACAGGAAGACCCGTCTTGGCCTCGTTTACACCCACGACAGGAGATGTTGGAACTTTGGTGACCATCACGGGGGGTTGGTTTGGAGCCAGTCCGGCGACGACGGTCACCTTTGCTGGATCTGGGGCGAGTCGGGTCAGCGCCACCGACGTCACGGTGGCAACTCCTTATCGGTTGACGGCAAAAGTCCCGACTGGATTTTCTGCCGGGTCGATTCAGGTCAGCCGGAACGGAATCACAACCACAAGTGGAACCGATTTTGGCGGTTCGGCTGGTGGAAGTGTGGATTTCACCTTTTCGGCAGTCGGAGCAACCTCCTCCAGCTTTGCGTTGGCCCGAACAGAAAACGTAGATGCGGCGGGTGCCCAGCTCGGTTCCTTTGTTGCTGGTTCGGGGAACAAGGGGATCTTCTATCTGAAAGAAGGGGAGGGCAGCACCGACAACAGCTCTTTCGACCTCCAGACTGATGGAACGCTCATGACCAAAAAATCTTTCGATTATGAAACAAAATCTTCTTACAGCCTCAGAGCCGAACTCCGCCAGCCCAACGGAAGTAGTCAGGTTCACATTCTGACGATTCAAATTCAAGACGATGATGCAGAGGACAGCGATGAGGACGGACTGACTCAGGCCCAAGAGACAGTCTACGGGTCATCTGACTTGGTGGCCGATACCGATGGAGATGGTCTGGCTGACGGTTTTGAAGTGGCTACTGGAACCTTGCCTGCATTCGCTCGGCCAGTTGCCTCCTCCGTCACCGGGTTGTCGGCTTCGGAAGTGACACCGACTTCCTTCCGGGCCCGCTGGAATCCTGTTTCGTCCAGCTCGTCCCTCAGTTATCAGATTGAGGTTTCCACCTCAGCTAGTTTCACCACGCTCCTTCCCGACTATCCGAAAAGTGAGATTGGCACGGATACGCTGATCAGCGGGCTAACGGCTGGCACGACGTACTTTTACCGAGTACTGGCAGTGGACGGAACCAGCCAGACCATTGGTGGCTCGATTTTTACAGGTGGAAAAAGTGACTACTACAATGTGACCACGGTAGCTCCGGCACCGGTGATCACAGCAGCGGCAACAGCCTTTGGACAAGTGGGTGTTCCCTTTGTATTAAATTTCGAAATCCAGCCCTCCGTGACGAGTTTCTCTTTGGCTTCTGGAGTTTTGCCTGCGGGATTAAATTTCGTGAAATCGGACGGATCGATTGGCACAGCCACAGTGAGCGGAACTCCTACCCAGGCGCTTACGAGCGGAGTTTCCCTTACGTTCACGGCCATTGGACCTACCGGTTCGGACAGCAAGACCATTGATCTCACGATCCGGAAGGGTAGGCAAACAATTCAGTTTGTTCCCCCAGTATCCAGCGGTGCGATCGGGTATCAGACTGATGGAATTTCACTTTCCGCAACTTCGGTCATCGAAGGAAGTTCCACCCCCACAGGGTTGAACCCAAACTTTTCCGTGGACGGTGCGGCTGAACTGAACGGGGCAAGCCTGATATTGACCGGCATTGGCACGGTTGCGGTGACCGCTTCTCAGGCAGGGGATGATAATTATGAGGCGGCTACTTCGGTTCAGCAGTCTTTCACCGTGAATCCTTACTCGCAGAGCCTTTCGTTCGTAGGTTTGTCTGATTCTGTAACTTATCAGCCTGGGCTGACCCTACCCTTGGCCGCCAACTCAGACCGCACGGGACAGAACAACTTCGCCTACTCCGTTATCTCCGGTCCGGGATCGATTTTGGACGGCAACCTGCTTGTGTCTGGCGCCGGTTCGATTGTTGTTCAGGTTTCCGAATCGGGTGGAGATTTGGTGGCTGCCGCTTCGGCCGACAAAACGATTGAGGTCCGGAAGGCAACCAACACGATCGAGTTTTTGGATATTGGCTACCAGACGATAGGGGATGGAGTTTCCTTGAGCGCAACAGCCAGCTCTGGCCTTTCAGTTTCCTTCCAGGTGGTGGAAAATTCTCTGGTGCCGAATGTGGCTCCTGAGTTTACCTCGATCTCAAGTGATGTTCTGACCACGACGCAAGCGGGATGGGTGAGGATTCGTGCTACTCAAGGGGGCAACGCAAACTACGACGCGGCGACAGCGGTGGACAAGGATGTTCGCTTTTTTGCCGGATACGCGGTTGTTTCACTTGGTGACTTGGTCCAAGTCTCCAGTGAGAGTCTACCGATTTCAGTCAGTACCGATCCCTCAGGATTGGCGACCTCCACCCTCTATGCAGGAAGTACCGCTCGGCCTTCTTCTGCAGGAGAATATGCGGTCGATTCGATCGTTCAGGATTTGGCTTACGCAGGAAGGGCGACAGCAAAGCTCCTGCTACTTGATCCGAAGCCCACGCTGGCGTTGGAGACGGTGACAGGGGAAGCCAGTGAAAAGGATACAACAGGTGGGCTGGTCTTTGCCGTCCTTCGGGCCGGGGGAGATACACGTGAGGTTACTGCGAAAGTGGAAATCACTTTTGCGGACGGACAAAAGCAGTCGAAGGACGTCACTCTTCCTTCTGGCCAAAGCCGTCAGACATTTCAGGTTTCTGTACGTCGGGTTCCGGCGGATGAAGATGTGACGGTCAAAATCGTCGAGAATGCCGCATACAATCTGAATCCTGTCTCGTTGGAGTTCTCCGGAGGAAACGGGGCGGTGGGGGAGGCTTCGGTTCGAAACGGGGCAGTAGATGAGGTTACATTCACCAGCGGAGGCACTGGATATTCAACAAATTCTGTGGTGAAGGTTCGTGGAGGGGGAGTCCGTGAAGCTGAGGTCAAAGCGGTCGTCACGGGAGGGTTCACTGTGGTGACTGGCGGAACTTTCAGCTCCGCGGGGACATCCAGGGCGGCCGCAGCTCAGGCAATTTTAGGGGAAGGGAAAGTGATCGGATTCAAGGTCACCGATCCCGGATCGAACTATGTGACTGCGCCCTCCGTCCAAGTCACAGGAGGAATAACAGCTGCAACGGGAACGGCAACGATTGCCGGAGGCAAGGTCACGGAGATCAGGGTTGTCTCCGGCCAAGAAGGATCGGGATTCACTGGGAAATTGACCGATGTGGAGATTTTGGAAAAGGGAGAGGGATACACCTCGATTCCCTCTATCGTTTTGACGGACGAAGGAACCGGTTCGGGTGCCAGTCTGGTGGCTTCCGTGAGGTATGGTCGGTTGAGCGGAGTCCAGATCGAATCGACAGGCATTGGCTATACTGGGGCACCGACTGTGACGGTGACAGGCGGGGGAGTCAGGGAGGCCGAAGTCACGGCCATTGTCAGCAACGGACAAGTCAGTGACCTGGAACTGGTCGATGGGGGTGAAGGATACCGGACCGAAACGGCTTATGGGAAAATCATCGATGTGGATGGTCAGATTCCCGCCATTAGCGAACTCCGGTTCACAGATGAGAGCCTGGTCGGAGCAAGTCAGGTCGCGCCAGGGGAATTCCTTTACTGCGATGGCGTCAATTTGGATCAGGTCAATCAGGTTCTTGGAGAAGGTGGCACGCCGATCTCCTTCACCTCCTTGTCCGCCTCCCGCGGTGTGATTCGGATTCCGACGGCAGCTCGGACTGGACCGCTCTCCGTTCTCGGATTCAGCGGAGATGAAACCCGAACACTCTTTTCACTCAGCGTGAAAGACACGCTCTCTCGTATCGAACTCCCCCCCGGGGCAACTCTTGAAGAAAGCTATAGCAACACGGGAAATCGGCCTACCCGAAGCCCGATTTCACTAACAGTCTATGCCCGGAGCGGAAGTAGTGGCCAAGTCGCCCCCGTCACTGGGGTGACTTTGGCTCTGGGCGGAACGGACAGAAGTCGCTTCAGCCTGTCGGATGCTTCTCTTTCTTACACTCCTGTCGTGAATGAGGATCTTGATTTTGAGGGAACCTTGGCGAACACAAAGCAGAAGCTGACGATCCAAGTAACGGCGAGTGGAGCTGAATACGCAAATGCCCTGACCCAGACATTAGTCATTCCCGTTAGGAATTCGGAAAGCGATGACGACGACAGTGACGGCCTGATCGAGTCGCAAGAAAAAGTCAAAGGAACCAACCCGCTGGCAGCGGATACGGACGCGGACGGAGTTGCGGACGGAACCGACCCTTTTCCGACCGACGCAGCGAAGGTGCCCGCCAATCTGGTTTCATGGGCGACCACCCCGGGTTCTGCCATCTTGCCGCCAACTCTTCCTACGAATTCGATCCCGAATCTTTTGACGGCCGGCCCGGGTTACTCCCTTCTGCTCGCGGCCAATACCAACACGGGCCAGTCGGTCGTCAGGGGAAGTGGATCGGTTCCGCAGGGCACAAACTTCCCTGGTGATTTTAGTGCGATCAAATCCTTGGCTGCAGGTTCGGAGGCTTATCTTGCCCTGACAGACAGTGGTCGGGTGATTGCCAGAGGGAGCAATGCGGTGGTGACGAATCTTCCGTTTGCACTTTCGGGCGGAACGAACGGATACGCCGTTGGTGTCGGGAATGGATTCGGTGCCGCTGTCCTTCGGGACGGAACCGTCAAAGTGTGGGGTGATACGAATGGAGTAAATTCCCAACTCATCTCCAGCTGTGCCACCAATCTAAATCTGACCAACCCTAGTTTGGCATACGTTCGGACGCTGGCAGCCGGGCCTAATCATCTTCTCTTCCTTAGGGCAAATGGGACGGTCTTTGCAGCGGGGAACAATGCGGCAACGACCAATGTTCCTGCGGGACTCTCCTCCGTCATAGCAGTGGCCACCGGTACAGAGCACAGCCTGGCTCTTCGCTCGGATGGCACGGTGGTCGCGTGGGGTGAGGGAGCCTCCGTCACCAGCACTGATGTCTGGAAAAATCTCCGGGATGTGGTGGCCATCGCCGCCGGAGGAAAAGCCAGCGTGGCTATTTTCGGAAATGGCAAAGCGACCAGCTGGGGCGAGGCGACCGTAGGAACGTTTGATGAAGAGCTGAAGAAACTGAAGAATGTGTATGCGGTGGCCGTGGCCGCCAATCCCGCAAACCCTGAACAGGTCCAGGCGGTAGCGATCTGTGCGGCCCCAGTCGCTCGTCTCCAGACCGTCGGACAGATGAGTGGGACGGCCGGGAAATCTTTTGTTTTCCAACTGAAAACCTCCACCTCTGTGGCGGGGACAACAAATCCCTTCGCTTCGACAAGTTTGCCTGAGGGGTTGAGCCTGAATCGTTCCAGTGGCTTGGTCAGCGGAACACCCACAGCTGCAACCTCCGCTCTCTCTGATTTCCGTGTGGACAATGGTGTTGTCCGGAACCAGAGCACCACCTTTTTCTCCATTGCCTGGGGAGTGCCGGTGATTGGGTCCTTCTCCCCCGCCAGTGGGGCAACCGGAACGCGGGTGACGGTGAGTGGAAGCAATTTCTTTGGAGCCCAAGTCAGTCTAAACGGCACACCGCTGACGGCCACCATCTCCACGGGTGGAGATAGTCTTGCCTTTACCGTGCCGACCGGTGCTTCCAGCGGAACGATCGGGGTGAGAACCGCCACGGGGAATACCCTCTCCTCCCAGACCTTCGAAGTTTTACAGCCTCCGCTCTTCACCGGGTTCCAACCTTCAGCAGGTCCGGTGGGAACAGCGGTAGTGCTCAAGGGAGAGTGGTTGGCTGAAGCTACGAAGGTTGCTTTCACCAAAAGCGGGGCAGCGGGCGCCACAACCGAAATTGTGCTGTCGGGGTCGAACCGATTGGATTCTAAAAACCTGCGTGTCACTGTCCCTGCAGATGCGGTGACCGGCAAGGTCACGATCACGACACCGGTCGGGTCGGTTCAGAGCCCGATCGATTTCCGGGTCCAGCGTCCGCCGACAGCGATTTCCCTCTCTTCCCTTTCTATCGACGAAAATCTCTCGACGGGATCTGTGGTGGGTGATCTAACTGCAACGGATGAGCCGGGATCGGTGATCACGTTCGCCCTAGTTTCTGGGGAAGGGTCGGGAGAAAACATGGACTTCCGCATCACCGGAAGCCGACTGACTACAGCTACGGTTTTTGATTTTGAGAAAAAGAGCAGCTACTCCATTCGGATTCGTGCAACGAATCAGGATGGACTTTCCTTGGAGAGAGCGGTGACCATTCTCGTTGCGAACCGCACGGATGAGGATTCTGACGCCGACGGATTGACGGAGGCCCAAGAGTTGGCTCAAGGCACGAGCGACCTGAGGGCAGATACCGACAAGGACGGCGTAAATGATAAGGCGGATCTATTCCCGACCAGTCCTGCTCCATTCGCGCCTTCTGGTCTACGCGTTTTGTCTGCGACAACAGGGGCGACCTTGAACTGGAATCCGGTCAATGGAGCTACGGGCTATGGTTTGGATCTAGCTAAGGACTCGGCTTTTGGTCAGACGGTCGCGAATAATTCACTGGCGATTTCTCCCTCATATACAGCTTCGGGGCTTTCTCCGAATACAGCCTACTACGTGAGAGTCCGAACATTTGCCGAAACGCTTAATTCTAGAACAAACACGAGCTCTGCCTCCGAAATATTCTCCTTCCTCACCAAGCCTGCAGCCCCATCTCTTAGCTCTGCCGGATCCAGCACCACAACGACGTTGGATCTTTCATGGACGGCTTCGGCAGGGGCCACCAGCTATCGCTTGGATGTTTCGCTCAACCCCTCGTTCACCCAGCCAGTAACGGGGTATTTCAACAAGCCGGTTAGCTCAACCTCACTGAAGCTGGAAGGGCTGGATTCGGGGACCGCATATTATATCCGTGTCCGGGCGGCCAATGCGGATGGGGAAGGGGATTCTTCGGCGACGGTGATACGGACGACACTGCCTGCCGCCCCAACCGCTCTGGCGGCTTCGAGCATCAACAAAACCAGCAACCAGTTCACTGCGAACTGGACGACGGTCAAAGGAGCGACTTCCTATCGCCTCGACGTTGCGACGACCGCCTCTTTTGTATCCGGAACCTTCCTCAAGGAAAACGAAACGGTCAGCGGAACTTCCTACGTGGTTGATTTCCCTGCAGGGACCACCCAGGTGTACTACCGCGCGCGTGCGGTCGGGGTAGCGGGGACGGGTGACGATTCAGGCGTGATCGATATCCTTCTCAACAAAATAACCCAGACGATCACTTTTGTTGCGGGAACCCCGAGTTCGCTCGCCCTGGTGTTTAATGGTGCAACCGCCACGGTGACGGCCACCTCGGATGCGAAGCTCCCCGTCAGCTACAGTAGTTCCGATACGAGCATCTTCACGGTGAGTTCCGCCGGCGTGCTCACTGCTCGCAAGGCCGGAACGGCGCAACTTCTGGTGGCTCAAGATGGAGACAGCAAATATCTCGCCGGTTCAGCCTTCCTGCCTGTGATCGTGAATCCTGCGACACTGCCCACTGTTACCTTTGCGGTTCCTAACCTGACGTACAATGGCAGTGAAAAAAGTTATAGTGCGAGTGCCCCTGGGGTGAATGGCTTCGCTTATCGTTATTCTGGCACAGGATCAACCGCTTATGCGGAAAGTTCTAAGCCTCCTACTAACGTTGGTGTCTACCAGGTGACGGCAGTACCGACGGATCCTAACTACTCCGGAAGCTACTCAGAGTCTTTCACCATTAATCGAGCCGCTTTGCCTGCCGTCACCTTTACGCCTCCCACCTCGGGTCTTGTCTATGATCGTAGCCCGAAGAACTTCTCCGCTACTGCAACTGGGGTGACTCGACTCAGCTATCTCTATGCTGGGGCATCCTATACAAGCCCGAACGCGCCCGTGGAAGTAGGCGCCTATACGCTGACGGTCACGTCGGACGACCCCAATTATGTGGGAAGTTCCGCGCCACAATCATTTGCCATCACGCCGCAGACGGTTCTTCCGACAATCACCTTCCGGTTTCCCGAAACAGGGCTGACCTATAGTGGAAGCCCAAAATCTTTTGCCGCCAGTGCCCCAGGGGTCAGTGGATTTAGCCACAGCTATCTGGGACTCAGTCCGACAGTTTATCTTGAGAGCGCGACTCCGCCAACGCAGGTCGGAACCTACCGGGTAACGGCCACATCTACCGACAAAAACTATGTTGGAAGTGGAAGTCAGGTTTTCACGATTACGGGAGTTAACCTCACCCCCGGGTCGATTACTTTCAACTATCCCGCAAGTTTGACTTACGACGGAACCGTCAAGAGCTTCACTGCCAGCGGTCAAGGGGTGAATGGATTTAGTTATAGTTATGCGGGTCGGAATACGACGGTGTACGGGCCGAGCACCACGGCCCCCTTCAAAGCTGGGGAGTATAAAGTCACCGCTACTTCAATCGATCCCAACTACACCGGAAGCCGGGACGAAAACTTTGCGATCAGCAAGGCTACTCCTTCGGTCACAACTAAGCCGACGGCTTCGGGGATCAATTTGGGACAGGCATTGAGTGCCTCCACTCTTTCCGGGGGTGTAGTCACTTTAAACGGAAATACCGTTCCGGGGTCTTTTGCCCTTTCCAATGCCACGGAAACACTCAACAGCACAGCTGATCGGCCGGTGATATTCACCCCCACGGATACCGTCAACTTCAACACCATTTCCACTACGGTAACGGTGACGGTGAACCAACCTCCAACGTTGAGCGCGATCAGCGTGGCTGGGACGGAAGACACCACTTTTGCATTCAGCAGAAATACTTTTGCGGACGCTTTTTCCGATCCCGAAGGAACGGCTCTTGCCAGCCTGACTATTCAGAGCCTGCCATCGCCGGGATCTCTCAAATTGGACTCGGCTTATGTGACGCTGGGGCAGGTCATTTCCGCCAACCAGCTTGATGGATTGACCTATGCGCCGGAGGAGAATGACAACACAGCTAGCGGACAGAAAAGAAAGTTCGATGTATCTGCTTCCGATGGAGCTCTCTCGTCCAAGACAGCCACCGTGGAGATCGGATTAGATCCCGTCAATGATGCGCCGACGATGAATGATTTTATCTTAACAGGGAATGAAGATGAAACCTTGATGTTCAGTTTAGGCGCTCTCGCGATTCAGAACCCCTACAGCGATCCCGACGGGGATAAGATGAGCAGCCTAAGAATCGTCGAGCTGCCTGAAACCGGAACGGTAAAACTTGGAAACGACGCAGTTCAGGTTGGTCAGGTCATTCCGCGGGATCAGTTGGGGAACCTTGCGTATGAACCGGCGACGGATGAAAACGGATCGAAAGTTCTTAAGGTAGTAGCGTCGGATGGCCTGCTGGACTCGGGCGTGGCGTCGATCTACTTCAACTTAGTAGCCGTAGCAGACTATCCCGTTTTAAGCACCTTTAGCGTCGATGGGACTGAAGATACCACACTGAGCTTTGACAAAAACATGTTCATCACCAATTTCCGTGATCCGGACGGCGGAGTATTGGCGAGCATCACGATTGTTTCCGTCCCACCTCAGGGAACTCTCCGATTGGGAGCGGCGGCGGTTACGGTGGGGCAGACCATTCCTGTGGCGAGCTTGGACCTTTTCAGATTTGATCCGCCTGCGAATGGATACGGCTCACCCAACTTCTTGGTGACAGGATCCAACGGAACCGACTCATCACTCCAAACGCGGATCCAGATGGAGATTGCAGCTGTCCCCGACGCCCCGGTGTTTGATCAAGCGATTTGGAATATGAGCATTGCCGATACGCCCGCCTTGAATTCGTATGGGCCGCGCAGTTTAACAATTCGAGCCTCGGATCCGGATCCTGGGTCGACTTTAAGTTACGGTCTGCTGGTTGACGGCCAACCCGCCATATCGAAAACCGGCACGTATGGCAGCATCTCGATTGTGCCGAGCACGGGGGTGGTCACCTTCACGCCGAACAACGACGCCATCAACGCCCTGAACAGTGACACTACAGAAACCTTCGACGTTATCGTGAGTGATGGAACCTTTTTTGCAACTGGCTCCGTTGTCCTGAATCTGACGGGAACACCCGAAACCTTGCCCAATTATCTGACGTTTGCGTCAAATCCCTCATACACCTATGGAGCGTTTTCCGGTATTTCTGTTAGCGGACTTGCGGCTAACGCACAGCTAGTGTTGACCTATTCCGGGACTACCTCAACAGGAGCTACCTTTGGTCCGACAACGACTCTTCCTACTCAGGCGGGAAGCTATAGCGTGACGGCCACCCATCCGGACTATAGCGGAAGCGTTCCGAAAGCATTCTCCATCGCCAAAGCCACTCCAAGCATCACCACTCCTCCGACTGCCGCTCCGATCAAGCTCGGGCAATCCGTTGGCTCGGCGACCCTGAGTGGAGGCATCGCCAGCGTTTCCGGATCCTTCGCATACGCGACCCCTAGCGAAATTCCTTCCAGCGTTGGGACTTTCTCGAAGAACGTGGATTTCTCCCCAACGGACTCAGCAAACTACAGCAAGGTCACGATCGGGGTGAGCGTCACCGTCAATCCTGCGAACACGGCTCCGACTCTTGCCAATGTCTCGGTTGTCGGTACGGAAGATCAGGTTCTCACATTCACTCAGGCCAACTTTGCCGAATCTTATGCGGATCCGGAGAATAACCCCCTCTCATCCATTACGATCAAAACCCTGCCGGCAACTGGTGTGTTGAAGCTCGGAAGCGCCGCTGTGGCAGTCGATCAGGTGATTACTTCTGCTCAGCTTTCCACCCTGAACTATGTGCCTGCGGCCGATGCTAATGGGCTTGTGATATTCACCATTGTTGCTTCGGATGGTAGCCTGTCTTCTCCCGCCGCTTTGGTGAACATGAACATTGCGCGAGTCAACGATGCGCCTGTGGTAGTTGCCGGGTCGAATTTCGCTTACACGGAGGGAGATGGGGCGAGCGGCACCGTATCAACCCCTGGGAACGCGCTCTCATTCAATGGTTCAAATCAGTACGTGGTCGCAGGCACCAGTTCCGATAATGTCATGTCGACCGGAACTATCGAATGCTGGATTAAGACCAGTAATGCTGGATCTGAATATCGCGGAATCATTGTCAAACAAAGCTCTTACGGGTTGTTTTTACAAAACAACGAACTGATCGCATATGATTGGGCGGGTGGGGGTAATGTCTCCACCGGGCGTTTTCTGAATGACAACGCTTGGCACCATGTAGCCATGAGCTTCCAGAGCGGGGTTGCCGGGGGAACGGTGTTTTATGTGGACGGACAGGCAGTTCTGACTACGCGCTACAATATAGCCGGCCAAGGGGTCCCCTTGGCTCTGGGTGCAGGATTTTATACTGGAGGTCAGAACTTTAGCGGAACGATCGACGAAGTACGGATTTGGAATGTCGTCCGCAGTGCTGCTGAAATCTCTGCCAACCGGAATGTCTCGGTTTCGCCCACTTCTCCCGGCCTGGTTAGTTACTTCAAGCTGGATGAAAGCTCTGGATCCACGGCGGCCAATGCCGTTTCCGGAGGGGTGAGTGGCACATTGGTCAACGATCCGACTTGGAGTGCGGTCACGGGTGGGTTTGCCGGGATTTCTGCGCCATCCGGGATCACTTCCAATCTCACTCTCTCCGATCCAGATGACACGGCGATTGCCAGCGGGGCAACGGTAACCATCAGCGGGGGATTGACCTCGGGCGACACCCTTGCGATTTCAGCCTCAAGTCTCCTGAGCGGTGTCACGGCCAATTACAGCAGCGGGGTGCTGACATTTGTCGGAAGTACCACGGTGGCGAACTATCAGACGATGCTGAGGGCCGTGGTCTTCTTCAGCGCCAGCGACAATCCCACGATGACCTCTTCCACCAGGACGATTACCTATCGAGTAACCGATCTCAATTCTAGCAGCGCAAGCAACGGTGCCCAGAGCGCCACGGCGACAAGCATTGTAACGATCACTCCTGTCAACGATACGCCGACATTGGGTTCTTATGGGCCAACTTACATCGAGGAATCCTTTTCCAGCGCAACACTGCTGACTGGGACCATCAGCGGAAATGCAAGCATCAGCGGCGGGGAGTGTATCTTAACACCTGCAATCTCCTACCAGTCCGGAGAATTGGCGATGAACAAGCTGGGAACTGCCAGCCCGACGGCCTTTACGGCTGAGTTTGAGTATCGTGCGTATGACGGGGAGAGAGGCGCTGACGGCACAAGCTTCAGTTATGGTAACCGTGCAAATGGATTCTCGGGGGAGATTGAAAATGGCCTCGGAAACGGTCTTGCGGTGAGACTCATTGAGTGGGGAGACTCGCGTGTAGAAGTCGCCTATAACGGGAGTTTACTTACCTGGGCTCCCTTCGCATTAAATAATCCAGCCTACCGAACGGTGGTCATTCAGGTGGACCTTGCGGGGCAACTCTCGGTGTCGATTGGGGGCAATCCCGTGTTGAGCAACATTTCTCTCCCCGCAGCTTATGCGACGGCAGATAAATCGGCCTGGCAGTTTGTCTTTGCAGCCCGATGCGGTGGGGCGAACAACAAGCATAGCCTGAAAAACCTTTTGATCCGGGGAATCGGGGTCGCAACTTCCATAGCGATCAGTTATCAGGACACCTCGGCGGCAGATATCTTTACAACTCAATCGGGGAACTTGGTGGGGTCGGATATTGACACAACCACGCTGACCTATGGAGTCAGTGGTGGGACGATTGCAGGTGGAGTCGCTACCAAGGTCGGAACTTATGGGACGCTGGTGCTCACGACTGCGACAGGGTCTTACACCTTTACGCCGAACGCAATTGCGATCAACGCGTTGGCCGCGCCTGCTAGCGAAATTTACGAGATGAGTGTAAGTGACGGAGCAGCCACGGTATCTGCCAATCTTGTTGTCAGCATTACGGGTGCTGTGCCGGAAGCACAGACGATCTCTTTTGGTTCGCTCCAGACCAAGAATTATGGCGATGCATCGTTCAGCTTGGCGGCTACCGCCAGCTCGGGCCTCGCGGTTAGCTACGCCTCGTCCGACACCAGCGTAGCGACGGTAAACGGAGCGATCGTCACCGTAGTGGGTCCAGGAACCACCCAGATCACGGCAAGCCAAGCAGGGAACGGGGTCTATGGATCGGCCCAGAATGCTGTGCAAACGTTGACAGTCTTAGCTTCCCAAGCGGTCACGCGTCTCTCCTCGGCAACGACCACCCTGAAGTACGGCGAGACGTTGAATCTGGAAACACTCTTCAGCCCGATCGTCAATGGGGCGCAGGCGGGTGAATCGAATCTGGCTTTGGCCATTCCGGATGCGAATCCGATCGGGTTGGTGCGGTCGATCACATTGAGCGGGCTGAGCACAGCTCGTCCCTACAATGTTCAACTCAGTGCACAGATTGCTGGGACAGGGCAGCAGGGGGCCTTCCTCGGGGACTACACCCTGCTCCTGCGCCACTACACTACAACTCCGGACGGCCAGAATATCGTCGAACAGACTGCAATATTGCTGAATCAAAATGATCTGATCAGCAACGGGCTGAATGCAATCTTCTCCAGCAATTTGGGTAACGATATCGTTTCGGCTCAAGAGGTCGCAGGCTCGCCTCTGACGGGAACGTACCGCAGCAACGGGCTGAGCGCGCTGGGGACGATGGATCCGAATGGGGTCTGGCAGCTGTTTGTCGGGGATGCGAGCGGGGGAGCGACCGGAAACCTGGTCGGCTGGTCCCTTCGGTTGGATGAGGTACCGCTGGTGGGCACGTCGGGGCCTTCGCCGTTGGCTTATGAGATTGTAGACGGAGCGGGATTGGTGAGCCGGAATGTTAACTCGATCACGGCCACGTCGGGAACGGGCCAGGTCACGGTTCGAGCGGTGGCGGCTGCGAAAACGGGATACGCCGAAGGAAGCCAGACGGTGGTAATCAACCTAGAGAAAATTACACCGAAGATCACAAAATGGCCCACCGCCAGCTCGATTTTCCAGGGACAGACTTTGGCTTCTGCGGCCTTAACGGAAGGATCAGCTGACATTTCGGGGATATTTACCTTTGCCAGTCCGTCGACCGTACCTGCGGCGGGAATGAGTAGCCACAGCGTGACCTTCACGCCAAGTGAATCGGCCAACTACAATACGGTAACGGAATTGTTGAGTGTCGAAGTCACTCTTCCTCCCCCCGTCAACTTTGGCAGTGCGGCGACGCTTACCACAGCTCCCACTTCCTACATTGATATTCCGAATGCCTTGACTGGGGATTTCACCATCTGCTTCCGCCTCAAGACCACCGAGCGGGCAGGGGAGTTGGGCCAATGGTATTTTGGAAGGGGATTGGTCGACGGGGAGATCGGTGGAGTGGCAAATGATTTCGGAGTCTGCCTCGCCGATGGGAGAATTGCATTCGGGATCGGCAACCCTGACGTCACCCTTCTTTCGAACAGCAGTGTGAACGATGGGGTTTGGCATGCGATCGCCGTTACCCGGAGTGGATCGGAAATGAAGATCTATATCGACGGGGTGGAGAATGCTTCGAGAAATGATGGCCCAACAGGAGTACGTCAGGTGAACAACTTGCGGATCGGCATGCAGGCGACTGGCGCGAACGGTTCGCTCAGCGGCCAGATCGATGATGTCCGTTTCTACACCTCCGCCAGCACGAGCTATGTTCTGGCAGCAATCACCGGACCGCTGACAACTTTCCCCGAGACCAATCTTGCGGCCTATTACCCGATGGATGGGAATGCGAATGACGCTTCGGGCAATAATCGGAATGGAACAGCGACCAATGTTTCGTGGAGCCCCGGACAATCCCCCGGTGTGTGGGATCTGGCCCAAGGCGACTATCAGCTGGAGAACGATGGGAACAGGTTGCTCCTCGAATTGGGTGGGGAAAAGCCACTGTATGATCAGATCTTTGTCCGAAACGGAGCGGCCACGCTCGACGGTATCGTCGACCTGATGTTCTACGGAACGTATACGGGACCGGTCTCTGGCAGTTGGCAGACGTTCGATCTGGTCTGGGCTCAGAACGGGATTGTCTTTGGAGACGACTATCAGCTGATCTTCAATCAGGCTGGGTATACTGTGGACACGGCGGTGGTGGAGAAGGATGGGGGCCAGCTCTGGCAGGCGACGGTGCGGGAGGTGGTCACCCAAGAGGATCTGGAGCAGGCGGTTGCGTTGGCCCAGCCGGCGCTGGGTGTGGCCAAGAGTCCTGGCGCTAACGGATCGGTGGAGATGATGTACACCTACAGCCGTCCGACAGGTGGGACCTTTGTGGACGGGCGATATATGGTCGGAGGACTTTCGTACGAGATTCAGTACAGCAGCGACCTTAAAACATGGGTCGGCGCAACGGTTGAAGAGGTAAGCACTGTTCCTTCCGGCGACGGGATGGAAGATATAACCGTAAGGGTAATTTCTAACTCCAACCACGGATTCCTGAAGTTAAAGGTTTCGCAGTAGGAAACATTCATGGAAAAGCCCAAAAAGTTGTCCTGTTGGAAATAATTTTTTTATGGCCTTAAGAAGAACAAAGAATTCATCCGGCCTGCTTGATTTAGATAATGGATTGGGAGGAGGATATATATTATCCAAAATCTGCCTTTCCATGACGCTTGCTGTCTTTGGATCGAATATAGTTTTGGCACAGGTCACGCCGACAATCGCTACCCCGCCTTCAGCAAGTGCGATCACTTATGGTCAGGCGCTGAGCAGCAGTACTCTTTCAGGCGGGGTAGTGATGGGTACAACTCCAGTAGTAAGTACGTTGGCGGGAAGCGGCACTGCCGGTTCTGCAGATGCAACCGGCACGGGGGCGCAATTCAATACTCTCCAAGGGGTAGCCGTGGACTCTTCAGGCAATGTTTATGTGGCGGACCGTTCCAACCACCGGATCCGCAAGGTGACACCTGCGGGAGTCGTCAGCACACTGGCGGGCGGCACTTTCGGGTTCGTAGATGGAACCGGCACGGCGGCGAGCTTCCTTTTTCCTAGCGGAATAGCGGTGGACTCCTCGGGTAACGTTTATGTGGCGGACAATGGTAATAATAGCATCCGCAAAGTGACTCCAGCAGGAGTGGTAACCACACTAGCTGGTCAGGGCAGTTCAGGCTCTTCAGATGGAACCGGTACGGGGGCGAGTTTTAATTATCCTAATGGCGTGGCGGTGGACTCTGCAGGGAACGTTTATGTGGCTGACCGTAACAATCACCGGATCCGGAAGGTGACTTCGGCGGGAGTGGTCACCACGCTCGCGGGTAGCAGCACTTCAGGCTCTACAGATGGAACCGGTACGGGGGCGAGTTTTAGTTCTCCGCAAGGCGTGGCAGTGGACTCTTTGGGGAACGTTTATGTAGCAGAGGGTGGAAACAAGATCCGAAAGGTGACCTCTGCGGGAGTGGTCACCACGTTGGCGGGTAGTACTTCTGGTTTTGCAGATGGAAATGGCCCAACGGCAAAGTTTTCTGGTCCCAATGGAGTGGCGGTGGACTCTTTGGGCAACGTTTATGTGGGGGACACTGCGAATCACCGGATTCGCAAGGTGACTCCTGCGGGAGATGTAAGCACGCTGGCGGGTAGCGGGGCTGGATTTGTAGATGGAACCGCTACGGCGGCACTATTTAACAATCCCTATGGAGTGACGGTAGATACCTTGGGCAACGTTTATGTGGCTGATTCAAAAAACAACCGGATCCGGAAAGTGTCCTCCTCCTCGGTTTCTGGAACATGGGCTTTTGCCACGCCATCGACTATTCCGAATGTTGGCACCAGCACTCAAAGCGTGGTCTTCACGCCCAGCGACAGTACCAATTACAACACGGCGACGACATCGGTTAGCGTGACGGTGGTCTTGAATCCCTCGGGAGACGAGGATGGGGATGGGCTAACGAATGCACAGGAGCTGAATCTCGGTACAAGCCCAACGGTTTCGCAGATTCCAGATACGCTGATCACCAAGCAGTCTGGTGCTATCGGTTTTGTAGCCACATGGGGCGCGGTGGTTGGGGCCGCCGGCTATGAGGTGCAGGTGTCTACAGAGCCCACATTCACCAGCGGTCTCATTGGCGGAGACCGTCCGGTTTCTTTGGCAACAACCACCTCGTTGGCTGTCACGGGCCTCTCCAGCCAAATCCGCTACTATCGGATCCGCTCGGTTATATCCTCGAATGAAGGTCCGGTAAAGACCGGTTGGTCGCCGGCGGTTTCCGCCCCCAACATGACAAGCTTTGGAAAATATGTTTCTCTCAATGCCACGGGAAATGCCGATAATTTTCAGCCTGCGGCCAGTTCCAGCCCCAACAGCAACAGTTACACGATCACATTTTGGATCCGGCCAGACAAACTTGGGGGCACTTCCGGCACCGAAAACGTTCAGGTGATTCGCCAAGCCATCAACTCTGGAGCAGGCACGGCCAATGTGGACCTAGATCTGCTACCCGACGGAAGCTTGTGCTTTGGGCAAAAAGATGCGGCTGGGAGAAGCAAATTTGTTCAGACCCAGGCCAAAACCGTGCTCGCCAGCAACTGGTATCACGTGGCGGTGGTGCGGGATGCGACCAACAGCACGTTGCACCTCTACCTCAACGGACAGGGCGCGGCGACGAACCTCAGTGCTTTTGGTCTCACCAACTGGACCATTAATAATTCCCTTGGATTTGCCGCCAGCCAGGACGCTTTGAACGACGACAGCAATACCAATCGATTCAAGGGGGCGATGGATGATGTCAGGGTTTATCGGACGGTCCGCACCTCAGCCCAGATTGCCCAGGATTTGAGTGCTCCTTTGGCGCCAACCGAGGCCAGCGCGAATTCCGCGCTGGTGTTTTACGCCCCCATGGAAGGCAGTTCTTTAATCAATACGGATATCAGCACGCTTTCCAAGGGCAGTTTCAATGCCGCCGGATCCGGCACGATCACCAGCCAGTCTGTAATGCCGACCCCGATCCTTTCCTGGACACCCAGCCCGATCAACCTCAACGCTCCGGCGGTGCTTTCCACCAACGAGTTGACGGCATCCGCCCAAGCTCCAACGGGTGGTCCGGTGGCCGGATTGTGGAGCTACTCGCCCGCTGCCGACACCAGCCTCTCCGTTGGCACGAACGCGGTGGTCGGAACCTTTGTGCCGACCGATCTGAATTCGTATTCGATTGGCGCGATCACCAACCAGATCGTGGTAGCTCCCGCGGCGAAATTAAATCCCACTATAACGGTGAATGTGGGGTCTTACACCTACAATGGCTCCCTGCAAGGCCCGGGGGTCAGCGAGGTGAACAAAAGTGGTTCCACCGGCAGCGTCACCCTTCAATACGGGGGAAGCAGCATGGCCGGAGTGCAGTACGGACCTGCGACCATCCCACCGACCGAGGCGGGAAACTATACCTTGGTTGCGACCGTGGCGGCGGATGCCAACTATAACCAGGCTATTGCTTCGGCTAATTTTACTATCAGCAAGGCGACGGCCACGGTGAACATTTCGGGAACCGATCAGATCTACGATGGAACACCCAAGCAAGTTACCGTTAGTACTTCTCCGAACAACTTACCCGTCACGATCATGTACAGCGGATCCTCGGCGGCGCCGACCCTTGCGGGCGACTACTCGGTCATGGTAACGGTGACCTCCCCGAATTATAGCGGAGCGGCCAGTGGAAGAGTCCTCAAGATTGCCAAGGCAATACCGCTTCTAAGTAGCATCACAGCAACCAGCATTGTGGTGGGACAACCCCTTTCGACCTCCACGATTAGTGGCACGGCCGAAAATGCCGCTGGCGAGGTTGTGGCTGGCTACTGGACTTTCGAGAATTCCAGTAGCACCCCCTCTGCGGGGACGAATGACCAAGGAGTGATTTTTACTTCTACCGACGCAGCCAATTACAATACAGCGACTGGATCGGTGAGCGTGACGGTGGCACTGAATCCTTCAGGGGATCAGGATGGGGACGGGCTAACGAATGCACAGGAGCTGATGCTGGGAACGAACGCGTATCAGAAAGATTCTGATTATGACGGGGTGAATGATTCTAAGGAGGTGGCGGACGGAACGAACCCGACGAATGCGAACTCGTACAACAGCCTGAGCAATGGCTTAGTGGCCTACTACCCGTTCAACGGTAATGCGAAAGATCTTAGTGGAAGTGGAAACGATGGAATTCCGGTCAGTCCTGTTCTCTCGGTCGATCGATTGGGAGCTTCCAATGCCGCATATACGTTTAACGGGACGAGCGACCGGATCGATTTGGCCAATAGCGCGGCATTGAACATGAATAATGGCGTTCCTTTCTCGATGTCGGCTTGGATCAAGACCGATTTTAATGACGGTCAGCGAGTGATTCTGGCCAAGGCGGCTGGGGCGTCGGGAAATACGCCGGCTTTGTTTGTGGATAACGAAGGGAAGCTGCGCTTTGATAATTATTACATCGACGAAGTGCACTCAAGCATTTCGGTGCGCACCGGAACTTGGACGCACATTGCAGTGACGTATGATGGCAGCACATATCGGCTTTATGTGAATGGGGTGGCCGACGGGGAGAAGGCGTTTACTGGGAGCAATGAGTCGGGGAACAGCTGGACGTTTTCGATTGGAGGCTCTTTGAACACGATTTTCCCGAGCGGAATGTTCAAGGGCAGCATTGACGAAGTCCAATTCTGGAGTCGGACACTGTCGCCGACCGAAGTTGCGGGTGTCGTTCAAGCCTCATCGGCTCCGGCGAACCGTGCACCGGTGATTGCGGGGCAGTCAACGACCTATGACGCCTTGGCGGAATTCACTGCGGGACCCACCCAGCAATCGGCAAACAGTCGGTGGCAGTATCTGGGAGGAAATGTGTCTGCCCTGAACTTGTTGGGGAATTGGAAAACCACCGGAAACGAGGTCATTGAAAATCAACCCCAGTGGGACGGAAACTCTGGTTACCTAAACAATTATCCCTTCGTTCAGCGGATCGACTCCGCTACCGGCCCTGTCCCTGTCGGCAGCCTGGTGATCCACCCCTCGAATCTGGAGGAGGCGAGCCGGGCCGTGGCCATCGGATGGAAAAACACCTCCGTCGGGACTGTGGCGGTAAACTTCCATGTGAACCTTCGCCTGCCGTACGGGTCAGACGACGGCATCGATTATAACCTGCAGAGAGGATTGGCGGGGTCTTCCAGGTATCTTTCGATCCGATCGGGTTCGCTGGGAAACAGCGGTTCTGTTGCTCTGGCCTCCGATGCCTTGCTGGAAATGCGGCCTGGGGAAATGCTCTATCTCATTGTTGATTCTAAAAATAACTTTTATGCGGACTTCACGGAGGTGAGTGCTTTCACCGTGACTGTGGTTGAGGCAGTCAACCTGGAGTCGATTTCTGAGGGTGTGGCATCCGCCAACAACTCGGGCACGGCGGTGACTGTCTTGACGGCGACTTCCTCGGATGCCGATTCTGGCGCGCTGAAGGGGATCGCGGTCACGGGGGTCGGTACGACTCATGGCTCCTGGGAATATACGAAGGATGGAGGGAGTGTTTGGAATTCTCTCTCTGGGGTGAGCCTCGGGTCGGCGCGGCTGCTCAAAAGCGATGAACTTCATCGGGTTCGATTTGTTCCGAACGCAAACTTCAGTGGAAATGCGGAGATCCGGTATCGGGCCTGGGATCAGACGAGCGGGGAGGATGGTGCCTTGGCCGATCTGACGGTGGCGGGTGGAGGAGCCTGGGTGCTAGTGGCCTACGGAGCGAATGCCAGTTTGGGCGGATTCTTGACGGCACCTTCGGGGAGTTTTTCTTCCTCGGTGCGAAGCGGTTCTGCCGTCCTGCCCGGCGCTCTGGAAATTTTGAAAAACAGCTCGGAATTGGCGATGACCTGGACGGCGTCGGGAGGCTCGTTCCCAAGCGGTGGCACTGGTTCCTATACGCACGGCATCGCGTTCGCGTTGCCCAACGCGGCTGGAATGAGTTTTGACGGATCTGCGACTACTCCGGTCATTTATTATAATGGCAATTCCTATAACCCCTTGGACAGTTCCTTTGCGGTGGGTAGCTCCAGCCCAGATCAATCGCTGGTGAATGTGAGGACGTTGGTCGGGTCACCGGGAATGCCATCCCAGATGTATCTTCGAAACAAGACGTTCGGGGCGGGGTATGGAGGCGTGTATGGCCTGGTGATGAACGACGGCTCCAACGCCCAGCTGGACTATGGCCAGGTGCCTGATAGCCAGACTTTCAAGGCAGTTTATCTGGATCATGGGACTGGGGCTGCGCAGGGACAGGGGTTGGTGATGGGCGGAGCCGGGGGAGCCCAAAACAGTTACGTCCCCTCCACCATGGCAATCTGGGCACGGTTGGATTCATCTCAGGTTTTGGCCTTGAGCGAAAATAATCCTGTGACCGGCTCGGGTGATTATCTTTTGGACGGAATCGGCACTACCTACGTCGATGCCATCGATTTTGATTCGAGCGGAGCTTTTTCGGCCAAGACGGCGACTGGCACGATCTCTGTTTACCCTGCCGAGCCCACCCCGATCAACCCCTTCCTAGGGCTCAACAAACTCTACACGCAAAACTCCACCAACGGACCGACGGTCGGGGTAATTCAGGGAACGAACACATATACCTATGAGGGAATCCAATATGCGGAGGCTTCGGCTTTGGCGCGTATACGTAACATCGATGTCATGAGTCCGGGGAGCAACTCGTTCACCTTTGCTTATCTTCAGAGGACGAATGAAGTTGCGCCGGGGTTGGTTGGATATTCCGGTTATAGCAATCCTCCAGTTTTCTCCACGTATGAAGAGGCTACGAATCGGTATGTCGACGGCACCTATCTTTTTCAGGGGAGGGATATTGGCGATAACATTGTGACCAACGCCCCCGTTGTTTGGTTAAACAGTGTAACTGCGTTTCCGAATCAGGCCCCTGAGATTCAAGGGCAGTGGGTGGCGGGCAGTCTTCGGTTGGCCAATCCGAGTGTGACAAATACGATTTCCTGGGGAGCTTGGACCAATACTTCGACCAACAGCTTAATCCGTGTGGAAATCAAGCCCTCAGGGGACATTTCCTACAGCCCTTCGGTCCAGACGACATTGACCTCAGTCTTGCCAGCCGGCAGCACGAATTGTGCGGTGACGGGGCTGACTTCTAACAGCTATTATCAGGCACAGATTAGCTTTATTGGATATCAGTCGGGAACGGTTCACTCGACTTCCACCCAGTTTCGAATTGTTACCGGTCCACAGAATCCGCCTTCCAACCCGCAGGTCCTCGGCGCGTCGCCTCTGGGAGTTCTCTATGTGGCCTCAGGTGGAGATGTGGTCGGGACGTTGGCTTCGGTCACGGATGAGGACAGTGGAGATGTGGTGTCAGTGGAACTGCCGTCCTACATCGCTGGCGTGAGTAACGATAACTGGATGTTTTTGCTGGAAGGAAACCAGCTGAAACTAAGGACGAGTGAGAACTATCCGGGCTTCGGTGCCAATAACCAGTCATCCTACTCGATCGTTCTTCGTGCGAGGGACAGCTTTGGGTTGTATACAGACACGGCATATACGTTAGTGGTGAATAAGGTCACTCCGACGATCCTTACTCCTCCGACTTCTAGTACGATCGTTTATGGCCAGACCTTGAGTTCTTCAGGGCTGAATGGGGGTGAGGCAAGCGTCCAGGGAACCTTTACGTGGACGAGCCCATCGACTGCACCCGCCGTGGGGACCAGCAGTCAGAGTGTGACCTTTACTCCGAACGATGTGGCGAACTACGAAACAGTAACAACTTTGGTGAGTGTGGCGGTGATCGATCCGGACCTGCCTGTAGCGAATGAGGACGGCTTTACGGCCAAGCTGGCTTCGGAAATGACAACCAAGGTCACGGTGGCCTCGTTGATTGCGAACGACAAATATTCGGGTATCCCGGGAGAAACAAGAGGAGTCACTTTTGTAAGTGCTTTGGCGACGAGTCAGTTAGGGGGCACGATTCAGGTCAAGGGGGGTTGGCTGATCTATCGTCCTCCATCGGGTATCGATGAGGGAAACTTCGACACATTCACTTACACGGTCACGAACGGGACGAAGACCGCCACGGGAACAGTCAGTGTATTTTTGGTGAAGCCGGATTATGTCGCTCAGGTCGGGATCGATCGGGTCAGTGGAGACCAGGTTTACTTCTCGGTGATGCCCGGGATGACGTTTGAGGTACAGGGGACAAGTCAGCTGGGCACTTCTCCGATCTGGGCAACAATTACCGGGCCCAATAACGGTAACTGGACTTCGGGGGCGGATGGACGATTGATCGTGACCGATCCTGCGGCCGTGGGAGCGGCCTCTAGGTTCTATCAGTTCAGGTGGATCCCATAGGATTACGATTTAAAAACCGGCGAGGGTTCAGATTTTTAGTATCAGGTAGGGTTCGTAATCCCTTACCGACCATGTTGAAGGTTG
>Ga0209617_10000093_pt1 | contig 33435 bp, 43 predicted proteins | sample LakEriepJuly2011_2_FD_187459 | JGI IMG/M metagenome (GOLD analysis project Ga0209617, IMG submission 187459) | Freshwater microbial communities from dead zone in Lake Erie, Canada - CCB epilimnion July 2011 (SPAdes) (version 2) | ecosystem: Environmental > Aquatic > Freshwater > Lentic >...
TGTCTTGAATTACCTGCCCACCCAATTAATAAGTTATTATAGTTTGTATTGGAAATTGCGGTTCCTTGTACCATACTAGACATACTTGTAACATTAACTATGTCCCAATTTCCTAAGTCTTGATTGAAAGAACCACAATTTAAGAACATTCCGTCCATAATTGTCACACTTGACACATCCCAAGTACTTAAATCTTGATTAAATGGTTGACATAGAGAGAACATGTAACTCATATCGGTAACATTAGATACGTCCCAATTTCCAATTGGTTGGTTAAATGGATTATCTGTTACAGGGAAAATATATCCTCTGAACATACTATTCATATTAGTAACGGCAGAAGTTGTCCAACCACTAATTGAAGTACTTCCACTGTTATTGAAAACAGCGTTTCCATAGAACATATAACTCATATCAGTAACACTAGATACATCCCAGTTTCCAATATTTTGATTAAATGAATTAGTGCGTTGGAACATTCCACTCATATCTGTTACGTTTGACACGTTCCACCCACTTAATGATTGATTAAATACGTAATTCTGAGTAAACATTGAATTCATATCAGTAACGCTAGATACATCCCAGTTTCCAATTGGTTGATTAAAACTATTATTTGAAAACATTTCACTCATATTGGTTACGTTTGATACATTCCATCCGCTTAATGGTTGATTATACGATGATGTTGAATTAAACATACCCGACATATTAGTAACCGCAGATACATTCCATGAGTTAATATTTTTATTGAATGACGATGCTCCCGCAAACAATCCTTGCATATTAGTCACATTAGATACACTCCATCCGCTAAGTGACTGATTGAATGATGTTGACTGATTAAACATTACACTAATATTGTTTACACTAGACATATCCCAGTTTTCAATTGGATAGTTAAATGGGGTATTTTTAAACATACCACTCATATTTGTAACATTTGAAACATTCCACCCACTAAGCGGTTGATTGAAATTAGTAGTTGATAACATCTCAACCATATTTGTAACACTAGAAACATCCCAGTTCCCAATTGGCTGGTTAAAGAGAGATAATGAGAACATATAACCCATACTTGTTACATTCGAAACATTCCATCCACTTAATGATTGGTTAAATAATAAAGATTGGTAGAACGTATAACTCATATCCGTAACACTGGATACATCCCAGTTCTCAATTGGTTGGTTAAATGACGAAGCTTCACGGAATAGCGCCTGAATACTTGTGACATTTGAAACATCCCATCCACTTAATGGTTGGTTAAATGAAGATGCTCCATAGAACATATTAGTTATTGAAGTTACATTAGAAATATCCCAACTTCCAATCGGTTGATTAAATGATGTGGCTTGATAAAACATACTAGCCATTGACTGAACCGAAGATGTTGACCATGAATTTATCGAAGAACTACCATTATTGTTAAATGCTCCTGATTGATAAAACATATTATTCATATCAACAACACTTGAAACATCCCATCCCCCGATATTTTGGTTAAATGACGATGCTCCGTTAAACGTGCCATTTAAGCTAAGAACGTTAGATGTATTCCATCCACCAATGTTTCTATTAAATAATGATGCATCTTGGAACATCGAACTCATGTCAGTAACATTAGATACATCCCATCCCCCAATATTCTCATCAAAAATTGAACAACCATAGAACAAACCAAAAATGTTCGTAACATTAGATACATCCCAGCTTGATAGACCAGCTCCAACGAAAGACGAACATCCTTCAAAAAGACTTGACATATCGGTTACCGAACTAACATTCCATGAACTTAAATCATTATCAAAATTACTACATCCATTAAACATATAAGACATATCATTAACACTTGAAACATCCCAAGAATTTATGTTACTAACCGATGTTAAACTAGAACAATTTAAGAACATACTAGAAGTAGATGTCACACCTGATAAGTCAATATAGTCTGTTACTGCGGACAATGATAAATTACTACAACCATAGAACATACCATACCAGTTAGTTGTTTCATCTCTTAATGGTCCAAATTGGATAATTTCTTTAATTGATGTTTCATAACCTTCACTTACATTATAGAAATTAAATCCTTCTATTTGACCTGTTATTGTTATTGTATAATCACCTGAGACTGCATAATTGTGTGTCCTGTTAGCATAGTTGTTTGGAGTTATATTACCGTCACCCCAATTGATTGTACCTGAGTAAGTACCTGTTGGTGAATATGGTAATCTTATTGGAGATGCCGCGGTCCAAACTGAAATGAATGGAGTATATGTTATAGCTCCATTACTTGGTGTAATGGTTGGTGTAACCGTTGGTGTAGGGGAAGGTGTGTCACTTATAGTTGGTGTTACACTAGGTGTTGGCGTTGGGGCAATAGTGTAATTCGTACATAAAACTTTAGCAATTGCAACTGTATCAGAACCATACCATATATTTCCGTTGTATTTATCATAATTAATACTTGTATGATTGCCACCAGATAATGGACCAACATTTAGGTAAGTTGATAAAATTGTATTTGTAAAACAATCAATTGAAACCATATCTGTACCTTGATTACATGCGACATATATTATATCATCGTGAGTATTATATGTCATAGATTGAGCTGAAAAACCTGATAGTGATATGGAACCAACAACACTATATGTTGTTGTATCTATATAAATTAATGAAGGTAAATCTGCATCTAAAACATAAACATAAGTGTTAATAGGATTGTAAATTGTGTCCACATTATTACCTGTACCTGCCGAAATTGTGGTAATTAGGAATTGACCAACTGTGTCTATAACATAAACATCGGTATAGAATTGACTCGCATCAGTCACGTAAACTGCTGAATTTACACTATCGAATGATAATTTACCATTAAAACAAGATGTGACCGAAACAGATGTAGAGTAATTTTCAAAAACTGAGTCTATAAATGAAATTGAATTTGTACCAATATCACAAGTTATAATTTGAGCATTTACGTTATCATAAGTCATACTGTAAGGTAAAGAACCACTAGGTAAAGATACATTTGAAGTAAATGATAGAGTGGTAACGTCAAATATATTTAAACTATCTAGAGCTCCTGATGCAAAATACATCTTGTTTAGAGAGTAATCAAATGACATTGAATTTGAGTATGACCCTAAAGATACGATATTTGTAAGTGTTAAACCTGAGTCATATATACTACAGTATATATCATCAGTATACGTTACATAAGTGTAACTATTATATGATTCATCTATAATTTGTTTTGTTAGACCAGCTAAAGATTCTGTACTAATTATATATGGACAAATTGGACTTGGGCTAGGTGTTGGTGTTGGGGTTAAGAAAGGATTTTGACATGGTTGTAGTCTTACAACTCCACTTCTTGGTTGACCATTATAAGACGTAAAATTACCTACACAAGTAATTCTGTTATTAGAATCTACGTATGCCCCCGAAACTTGACCATTAAAACCTGGATTAGCCTGAAGCTGAGGGTTAACATAACCTAAAGGAGATAATTTTACAATACCATAGTGGTTAATACCATTTAATGTACTACCAGTATTTGGGAAAATTAAAATATCACCATTTAAGTCCTCTACAAATACTTTAGTATAATCAATCGATAATCCTGTTCCTATATTGGTACTGAAAGTTAAGTCAGTTGCACCACTTGACGTTAACTTTATTAAACCATCAGGACAAGGTAATCCGTCATATGTTGTAAAATAACCACTTAAATAAATGTCAGAAGTGGAAGAAATTAATGATGTTAAAACAGTACCATTAAAACCTGAATTATACCCAAATGATGAGTCTGTAGTACCACTTGAAGTTAATTTAACAAGTCTATTCCAAGTCGTACCATTATGTGTTGTAAATCCACCACCAACAATTATTGAATCATCATTTAACACTTGAATTGTAAATACTGCTCCGTTAAAACTAGTTCCTCCTGAGTTAAACGTAGGGTCTATTGTACCATTAGTATTTAATCTACATATATAATTTACAGAAGTACCGTTATAATTAGTAAATCCTCCACCTACAATTACTTTACCGGTAGATTGTTTTGCTATTGAGAATACAAAGTTATTAAATCCTGCTCCAGTTGAATAAGTATTATCTAAAGAACCATCAGTATTTAATCTACAAATGTAGTTTGCGGAAATTCCACTATAAAATTCAAAAAATCCACCACAAATAATTTTACCATCAGACTGCTCAACCACTGAATTTGGTGAGAATAGTGAAGACGATATTGATGAAAACCCTGAGATACTATTGAATGTTGTATCTGTAACACCATTTGATGTTATACGTATAATACCATTTGCTAAACTTGAATTAAGTTGCGTAAAGTTACCTAAAACTAATAGTTTACCATCTGATAATTGATTAATGGAGTACATACTGTCTAATAAAGAAAAACCTGAACTCACAATAAATGAATAATCGATATTAACTTGAGTACATGGAGTTTTACTTGGGGTTACACTAAATGTTGGAGTTATTGTTGGAGTTATTGTTGGTGAAACTGATGGTGTTGGAGTCAAAAGAGGACTACAAAAAATACAATCAAATAAATTACCGCTTTGCTCAGATTGTAAAATATTAGTTGATGGACTAAAAACATCTGAAACGTACTCAACGCACCTACCGTTACCATCAATGATAGCATTGAAAATGGCTCCTAAAGGATTAATTAAGTTTTCTTTTACAATGTATTCAGTTGAATTTATACAGTCTCTTAAAAGTTTGTTATATGCACTTACAAAATTTGAATTAAAGAAATTAAATTCTGTAGATGATGATATTACACAATTTCTTGAAATAATTTGAGGACTAGGTGTGGGTGTTGGTGGTATTGATGAATAGGTAAAATAAGTTCCTGATACTGAAACAGCTTTACCGTAACAAATATTTGTTGGTGTCACTGTAGTTGTAACGGTTGGAGTTGGAGTTAATGTCGGCGTTGGTGTTGGAGACGCTCCGCTAATAACACAATCAAATATTGCGTTAAAATTTAAAGTATTACATACATCTGTTGGTGTTGGAGTGACTTCAGGACAATTGGATGAGAAGAAACTCGAATCCAAATCAGGACAAACTGAAAAACTTGGAGATGCCCCATAAAGAATACAATCTCCATTATAGTTGTCAGATAAACACCATCTTGTATCTCCCGAGTTATAATAAATCCATCCACTTGACCCATTATAGAAAAGTGAGTAATTATCTACAACACCATAGTTGTAATAAATTCCATTATATTGGGTATAACTTGAAAAACTTATAAATAAACAATAACTAGATGTTGTACAATATGGGTAATAAGTACCTGTTGGAGTTTGTGTTATAGTTGGTGTTGGGGTAGATGTTTTTGTTGGGGTTACAGTTAAAACTGGAAGCTGTGTAAGTGTTGGACTTGGAGTTGGTGTAATTGATTTGGTTGGAGTAACTGTTGGTGTGTTTGTAGGTGTTTCAGTTATGGTTGCAGTTACCGTTGGTGTTGGTGTGTTTGTTGATGTAATACTAGGTGTTGGTGTGTTTGTTGATGTAATACTAGGTGTTGGTGTAACTGAACTTACAGGTGTTTTTGTTTTAGTAATTGTTGGCGTATTTGTTGAGGTTTTTGTTATTGTATTTGTTGGGGTTTTTGTAGGTGTTAGAGTAGGTGTTGGGGTTTTTGTAGGTGTTAGAGTAGGTGTTGGAGTTGGTGCCGATGTACTTGATGGTGCTGGTGTTATTGGTGGTGTACAAGGGTAAGTTGTAGTACAAGCACTACATGTAATATAGTTAGTTGAATCACTACTTATTAAATTGAAAATTGTGACCCCTGAAGAAGGAGTGCTACCTGAAGATAAAACTTCAGCACATCCTACATAAAGATTAGTTTCTAAGTAATAAATTCCGCCAACCGTAAAACCAGGAGGTGTGAATGAAGTTACCTGAAAAGTTGTTGTACCACTACAGCAACCCGAAAATGTATACCAAAGATATAAACCCAACTTAAGTTATAAAAAAACAATTGTTTATTTCACATCCAATATTATCAATAACCTTCAAACAAAAACCTGGTGAATCTTGTAATGGTTGAGGAACTGTAAAAACATAAGGTAAATCAGAAGTTTCTATATAATCGATATAGAAGTAAGATGAACTACCTGAAGTTGATAAATAAACTTCGAATGGTGTATTACCTGTTATATTACTTACAGTTACTGATACTGGCATATTCATAAATATAGAATGGCTTAAAAGTTTGTGAAGTTTGATTTGTTTAGTTTTATGATTATATTTCTTTGATATGGAAGACCAAGAAGTATTAATAGATTTACTTAGGGATATGCTCGGGAAAGAAAAACAGTACTATCCGAGCAAAGGTCAGATTGCTTTTAACTGTTATGAATGTGATGAGGGTAGAAATAAGGGGAATCTTGAGGTCAATATAAACTATCACGTTTACAAATGTTGGAGTTGTTGTGATATAAACGGAACACAAGGGGCTCTTGGAAAACTTGTGGATATTGTAGGAAACAAAAGACAAAAAAAATTATACTCAGTCTTCAAACCTCACGATATTGAAAAGGAAAAGAAAGAAAGGTTTAAATTAAAACTACCAAAAGAATTCATATCATTTAAAGATTATAACCCACTTCACGTTCCACATATTCAGGCAAAGAAATACTTGATTAGTCGAGGAATAACCGATGAGATTATTGAAAAATACGGAATAGGTTTTGCAACCGATGGGGAATATGGGGGTAGAATTATAGTTCCATCCTATGATAAGGAAGGAGAACTGAATTTCTTCGTTTCAAGAGCTTGGTTCAAGACAAAGAGTAAATATAAAAACCCACAAGCACCTAAAGAACTCATCATCTTTAATGAAAGTCTGATTGACTGGAAAAAACCGATTTATCTGTGTGAGGGTGTATTTGACTCATTCTTTTTGGAAAATTCAATCCCACTTCTTGGAAAACATTTACCTGAATTATTGTTTGGTGTGTTGTATGATAATGCCAAAAATGATATTATAATTTGTTTAGATGGGGATGCTTTTGAAAATGCTAAGAAAGTTTACCAACAATTAAACGGAGGTAAACTACAGGGAAGAATAAAAATATTAAAACTACCAACAGATAAGGATGTTTGTGATTTGAGGGGTAAGATTGATGAGCACTATTACAAAATGAACTATTAGAATGGCTCAGAAAAAGGTAAAACTAAAAGATATTAAACAAACTAATTGTGTTTCATATGAAAAAGATAGAAAAAAATTAAGTGAAACATTTATTAAAGAAGGGTATGATATTGAAAAAGGTATCATTAGAATAAGTATTGACAATAAAATTATAAATGGTAATCATAGGTATTGTTTATTATTACAAGAATACGGTGGAGAACATATTATTGTGGTTGATAAAATTTTTCTTACTTATGGTATTGTTACCATAATAAAAATAATAGTATTAATCCTGCTCTCACCAATACTATTCCCATATTATTTCAAAAAATAAAATGAATTTAAAAGAAATCGCGTCTGAAATAAGACAAATATTAGAAGACAAAAGAAAAGAACTTGAACTGACCTTCATTGAGGATACTCACACATACTATATGAAGGATTTAAATGGTGAAGTTAGAACAAATTTCCCATCTGTAAGTAAAGTCCTAAAAAAATTCTATGAAGAGTTTGACTCTGAAACAATTGCATTGAATAAAGCAAAAGGTAATGTAAAAGAAAAAGAAAGATTACTTGCTGAGTGGAAAGCTGCAGGAGACTACTCAACAAATATGGGAAGTAGGGTTCACTACATGCTTGAAAAAAAACTAATTGAGGATTATGGGAATTACAAAGAAGTAAGACAACCAATCTTTGATTGTGATTTTACACAGATATTAAAGGGTGATAGTATGATAAATGCTGGGACCAAATATCTAAAACTTATGAATGAAAGAAATACTGTATTATTGGATACAGAAATTGTTTTGGGACATCCAGAGCTTGGTTACACAGGACAACCCGATAAAGTTTGGATAGTAGAAAACAAACAAAAGACAGGATTTGGACTTTTAGTAACTGATTGGAAGACAAATAAACCGAAGAATTTTATGCCAAATCAGTTCACCAAAAAAATGAAATATCCATTTGGTGAAATTGACGATACGGCTTTAGGTCACTACTATCTCCAACTACCCCTTTATGGTAAGTTACTTCTTAAAATGCTCGAAGGAACTAAGTATGAAAACATAAGACTATATGGATGTATCGTAACTTTACTTAGAGAAGATTCAGAGTTTGAGGAGTTTAGGGTCCCACAGAGTGTAATTGATAGAATTTTAGAAATGGATGTGAAAAAATATTTGATTTAAGATATTTTTATAATTAGAATTAATAAAAAATTATGAGCGAAATTATCAAACCAAGAATTGAATTGTCCAAAATGGAGGTAATTCAGTGTGAAAAATGTAATTGTAAGTTGTTTGAAGAAGTATCTATGTTGAAGAAAGTTCCAGCACTTATGACTGGTTCCCCACAAGATACAATTGTTCCCTTCCCAACATATTCTTGTAAGGATTGTGGACATGTTAATGATGAGCTTAATCCATTTTTTGAAGACACCCCTAAAATAGAACTTTAATGATTAGAAAAATTATTCACTTTAGTGACCTTCATGTAAGGCTATATAAAGACCACGCCCTTTACAAAGGTATTTTGGAAGATGCTTTTAAACAATGGAAAGACATTGCTCCTGACCGCATTGTGTTTACAGGTGACCTAGTACATTCAAAAAACCAAATGACACCTGAACTTGTTGAGTTCATTGCTTGGGTATTAACCGAATGTTCTAATATCGCCAAGACGGTATTAATACCAGGAAACCATGACTTCCTTGAAAACAACATGGAAAGACTAGATGCCATTACACCTGTCGTTGACTCACTTCAAAATGAAATGGTAGTTTATTATAAGAATAGAGGAGTGTATACCGACCAAAATATTGATTGGTGTGTTTATTCACTTATGGACCATAATATCCCACCTGATATTGAAAAGTCAGACAGGGTTAAGATTGGATTATTTCACGGGCCAGTCCAAGGACTAACAACAAATCTTGGATTTAAGTTTGAAGATGGATTTGAATCATCTAAATTTGCAGGGTGTGATTTGGTATTCTGTGGTGATATTCATAAGCGTCAAATATTTGACATACCTGGTGGAAAGAAGGCGTATATGATTGGCTCAACTATTTGCCAAAATTACGGTGAAACTGTCACCAAACACGGATATGGTATATATGATGTTGAAAAGGATGAATATACAACTGTTGACCTTAATAACCCAAAACCATTCCTATCATTTAAAATAAATTCTTACGAAGACATTGAAAATGGAACAGAAAAATTTGTTAACTATTGATATAAATAAATCTGACTCATCAGATATCCAATCATTTTGTGATTTAAATGAGATTAAAGATATTCATGGATTTGTAATGCTTTGTCTACGTAAGGGATTTTATATTGAGAAATATGGACTTTTAAATCAAGGGCAACTTCCTGAGGTTATTGAAAGAGAGTTTGAGAAACAAGTTGTGGTTGAGGACAGCTCTAAAATTGAGGAACTTCAAAATGAAATCTATATCCTCAAAGGGAAACTTGAAGACCAAAAAGAAGTTGAATGTGGTAAACTACAAGAAACTATTATGGAACTTAATAGACAAATAGGTGATAAAAGTAGAGTTATAAAAGAATTAACAACAAAAGTTAATGAGCTTGAAAGTTTGACAAAAAGCTCTTATGCTTTCTACCTGAAAAGCTCAAATTTGAAAGATAGATTATGATGAATTTATTTATTTGGTTAGGTATAGTTAATTTTTTGGCTTTTTTTATATCTAAGAGTAGATACACTAAACCTTTTAGAAAAAAGTTAGGTAGCCTTAGTGATACTAACATTAATAAACTTAAGCCGACTTATATTGTAATTTATCAGTTAGTTAAATGTAGTTTTTGCTTGGCTTTTTGGATTGGAATTTTTATTTTATCTTGGACCGCTCAACCTGTAAAAACTTTGTTTGGAATTGATTTTTTTCTTAACTTTGTTCTCGATGGAATTTTTTCATTTTTACTAAACATTATAATACTCATAATATACGGATTAATTAAAAAAATATATAAATTTATTAAAAACAAAAAAAATGGTTAATTTAATTGCTTGGTTTGTGTTGGCTTACGGTTTCTCCAACATAATGGTTTACGGAAGTATATTTTCCGGTCTTAGAAACACAATTGCTCGTTGGGGAATGGACTACAGTCTATTTAACTTCATATCGGGTATTTTAGGGTGTATGATGTGTTGTTCCACATGGATTGGATTTTTTCTTGGAGCATTTATCGCCTCCCCATCTTATTGGTTCTTCGGTACAAACCAGTACATCTCATGGTTCTTTGATGGACTGATGGCTTCAGGAGCAGTCTGGGCAATTAACTCAGTAATCGAATGGTTCGAACAAAATCGACCAACAAATAGTAACAATTAAAATCAATATATTATGCCAAAGTCAAGACAACGTAAAAACCACAAACAAAAGGTTCAGGCTCGTAATCAAAGAAATCGAGGATTACAAAAAAAGTATCAACAAGCTATGGAAACTGAAATGCAAAAGTATTTGGATAAACTTAGCGGAATGACCGAAAGCCAATCAATAGAGGAATTAAGTGGACCTGTTCAGTAATTACATAGATTTATCACCAAAGAAAATGCTCAAAGATTTGGACTTAAACAAGTTGGATAACCCCCCAATCCAAGTGGTGTGGGAAGACTATCCTGAAAACTTTACACAAGAAAGATTAAAAAGTGTAAAGACATATTTTCAAAAGAAGTACAATACGACTTCAGTTAACCTAGTTACAAAACTAAAGAAGACTGAGGAAGTAGAGGACAATGTTGATGTGTCCTTAAACATTATGGATAAGAATTATCAACACGAACTTCTGAAAGGAATACTTGAATCCAAAAATCAGGGAGAACTCTATGATGAAATCATCAAAATTGACAACGCTGTTGAAAACAAAATGTTGTCAGAGCAAGAGGAAACTCCAGCATTTAAGAAGTGGTACATCAAAACAATTGAGTTCTCCAACTTCTTATCTTATGGTGAAAATCAAAAGTTAAATTTCCAAAAGTTAGGTGGGATTACTGTTATTGAATCAGACCCACCTAACTTCGGAGGAAAGACTGTATTGTCCGTTGACCTTTTAATGTTCCTTTTCTTTAATACCACAACTAAAACAAATAAAGCCGAAGAAATCTTCAATAGGTATTCTGATAGTAATAAAGTTAGTGTTAGAGGTGAAATAGAAATTGACGGTGAGGATTACATTATTGTAAGGGAACTCGAAAGAAAAAAAGGAAAGTCAGGGGAATGGAATGTTAAGACTGAACTGGACTTCTTTAAAAGATATCCAGATGGGTCACTGGTTAAATTTACAGGGGAACAACGAAGAGAAACAGAAAACTTCATTAAGTTATCTATTGGTAACTATGATGACTTTTTGATGACAATTCTAACTACTGGTACAAACCTTGAAGACTTACTTGAATCAAAGCCAACGGCAAGAGGGCAGGTAATATCAAGATTTTTGGGATTAGACTTCCTTAAAAGAAAGGAAGAAACCGGAAAACAAATCTACTCGGAGTTTTCTAAATCTATGATTTCAAACATCTATAATACAGAGAGTTTGAAGCAAGAGAATGATACACTTAAAGAAAAGAACAAGGAACTCCAAACACTTATTGATGAAAGTGATGTTAAACTATCTGACATAAATGACAGACTCAAAAAAGGACAAGACTATCGTGATAACTTGCTTAAATCAAAGGTTAATGTCGATAGAGAAATTGCCCTTTTGAATCCTGAAAACACTCAAAATGAAATCAAACAATATGAGTTTCAGGTTAACAAAAACATTACTGACAGGGACAATGTTAAAGTTGTTGAACCAAGTGAGTATTATCACGAAGACAAACACGATAAAGTTAAAGATGAATACAACAAATCATTTAAACAAATGGTTGAGGTTGAAAGTAAGATTAAATCAATTGAAGAATTGAAGAGTTCTGTTGAAGGTGGAATAAAATGTGAACACTGTGGAATTGACTTAATGATGGCCTCAATTACACAATCTAAAATTGCCGAACTTGATGGTTATATCATGCATAAAGACCAAATTTATACCACAATGCAGGTTTTAACCAGCACAGAACAAACATTTGTTAGACTTAAAAAAGAATTTGATGAATACGAAAAGAATAAGTTAATCTTTGAAAAGTATCAGGCAACTATTGAAAGTATTGAAAGTAAAAAGTTGTTACTCGAAGACAAACTTAAAAGGTATGATGAAGTTCAAGATATCATTTTAAAGAATAACAATACAGATAGTTTGATTGTTAAGGCCGATATGAGACTTAACGAACTCAAAACTGAACTTACAACCGTAGAAAGAGCAATCTCTAATGCTAACTTTGAGACTACTACCAACAATAATAAGGTAATTAAAAACCTTGAACTTATCGATACAATTAGAGAGGAACAGGTTAAGGAGGGTAAGTATAAAACATATTTGGAACTATATGGTAAGAATGGTATTGCAAAGAAGATTATGAAGAATATGATGCCACTTATCAACTCCGAGCTCCAAAGACTATTACAAGACTCTTGTTACTTTAGACTTGAGGTTAGAATATCTGAAAAGAATGAAGTTGAGTTTTGGATGATTGATAATAATACTCAGATTGAAAAACTTATGGTTTCAGGTTCGGGTTATGAAAAGACAATTGCCTCACTTGCTTTAAGAGCGGTTCTTTCCAAAGTTTGTTCACTCCCAAAACCAAACATAGTTGTATTTGATGAAGTATTTGGTAAGATATCAAATGACAATCTTGAAATGGTTTATGAGTTCTTTATAAAGATTAAAGAATATTTTGAAAATATTTTGGTTATTACTCACAATCCACTAATTTCGCAGTGGGCTGATAACACAATCAAAGTAAAGAAGGTCGACAACGTCAGTAAGATTGTTAATTAATATTTTTGGAGTGTATCAGTTTTAGTTTTAAATTTGTATAAAATTAAAATATGAAATACCTTTTATTTGTTTACGGAAATTATTCAGGAAATGAATTTGTACTTAAAGGAATTGCAAAACTTCTTTCAAGTATTGCGTGTAATGACGTAAAATATCAGTATGGTGATAGTGGTGGTATATTTCACTTCACAACCCTTGAAAAACCTAGCAAGGTTAAGAAAACACTTGGAGCGCAATTGCAAGGATTTTCAGCGATGTATTTCCTTGTCCCCTTCAATAAGAACGTAAATTTTTACATTGGAGACCCAAAAGTTGAGACACACCTATTCAATCGAAGTGAAGATACTGACAATATGTCAGATTCTAACAAAGTGGAATACAATTTGGAAGACATGCAGAGTGAAATGTCTGACATTGATATGGAAGTTTTTATGAAAAACCTGTCCAACTTTATTGGAGTTGACCTCACACAAATTAAGGTTGATGAAGAACAAGTTGAAATTGTAAGGGAAAAAACTTTGGATGAGATTTTAGATAAAATCAGCGAATGTGGCATTGAATCATTAACACAAACCGAAAAACAATTATTAGATGAATATGCTAAAGGATGAAAATCAGGACAAAAGTGTGTCCGCAATTAACCAAGACGAAATTCAATACTATTTGAAGGAACTTCGTCGTATTAAAGTAATGACCCCTGACCGAGAGAAAGAACTTTCTCGAAAGATTCAGAGTGGAGAAATTACCGAGAGAGAAAAGAATGAGATAGAACAAGAACTACTTCAAGGGAACCTTCGTTTTGTAATCACAATTGCAAAACAATACCAAAATCAAGGTGTTGACTTATCTGACCTTATTGCTGAGGGTAATATTGGTCTTATGAGAGCAATTAAAAACTTTGATTGGACCAAGAATCTTCGTTTTATATCATACGCTGTATGGTGGATACGTCAATCAATCCTCCAATCTTTGAATGAACACTCTCGAACTATTCGTATTCCTGTGAATGTGGTTCAGGACCTCCATAAAGAGAAGAAACGAATTGAAAAGACTGGTGAGGAACTTGACAATCGTTTTGTTAATCTACCATCAGTCATCCATTTGGAAACAAACATCAATGAAGATGGGGACACATTAATCGACCTTATAGAAAACAAGGATTCATTACGTCCTGACCACTCTTTCTATAGTGATAAACAAATTAAAGAGGGTCTTACTGAAATCTTGAATATTCTTGATTCTCGTGAAAAACAGATTATTATGGATTATTATGGTCTTTCAGGGACACCTAGAACTCTTGAAGATATTGGGCAGGACTTCAATCTAACAAAGGAAAGGGTTCGTCAAATTAAAGAAAGAGGACTTCGGAAACTCCGAAATGAGTCAGTATCCCTATTTGATTATCTATAAACTGATATTTATATAAAAAATATAAAATGGAAACAGCGAAAAAATATCTGCCAATAGCAACATTTATTTTAGTATTCTTGGTATTCTTCAAAAGCTGCGGAACATCGTCCAAAGTTAGTAAACTTGAAAAACAAAATGAGAAACTAATGGTTATGTTGGACTCTATGTATCACAACACGGCTAAAACAAGTGAACTTAAACCAATTCTCGAAAACACGGTTTTATGGAGAACTCTTGAAATTGAAGAATTATCTGATAAGAACAAAATGCCAATAAACCACTATAAGAATGAAGAAAAGTAATGAAAAAACTTTTTCAGTGGGTTAAGGACAATCCGAATAGGGCCATGTTTTTGGTCCCTATTCTTTTAGTTGCCGGTATATCCATATCTCACGTAGTGTCTTGGTATGATATTGCAAACCCAATTAATTGGGCGATTTATTTATCAATTGCAATCGAGGTAGGTGCGATGACAGCTCTTGTTGCTGCAACAAATAAAATTAAAGGTGGAGTTTGGTTTATGTTTGGATTAGTAACCATAATCCAAATGATTGGTAATATATTCTTTTCATTCAAAGAGATTGACGCTAATGGAGAGCTATTTAAGTCTTGGGTAGAGCTTACGTCCCCACTTTGGGAAATGTTAGGTTCAGACCCTGGTGATGTAATTTCACAGAAAAGATGGCTTGCATTTTTAGAGGGAGGACTACTTCCAATCATATCTCTTACATCACTACACTTCTTTACTAAGTACGATAGAAATAAAACTGAAGATAAAGTAGAAGTTAAGGAGACGACGCAAATCACTGAACCTGAAGTAGATATTACAGAAGAAGAGTATAGAGAAATAGTTCAAGATTACATAAGAAAACAAAAAGAACAAGATGAAAAACTGAAATATACCCCAACCGAAGAAGATTTTAAAAAACTAGATGAATTCTTACGTAATGTAAGTTATAATGGACCAGTCAAAGAAGAGTTAGAAAAAATAGAGGAAGTTTTGTCACAATTTTCAAAACCAGAAACAATTGAAATTAAAGAAGAGGATGAGGTTGAAAAAGTTTTTTTTGAACCAATTGAGGATATTGTTGAGGAAAAAGAAGAAGTGACTGAAAACTTAGTGGAAATTAAAGAAGAAACTGTTGAAGATATTTTAACTGAGGAATCTCAAGAGGTAAAACCTGAACCTATCGATGATAAAAAAACATATAAAGTTTTAAATTACTTTAAATGATTGATGTTATAAAGTTTGGAAACTTTAAAGATTTTGAAAAAAATAAAAATAAAAAACAGATAATTCTTTGTGATTCACAAAGAAATGGGGAAGAGTATCTAAATGGAATAAAGTTTAGGAATGATGGGAAATACGATAAAATTCCAAATTATTTTGTAACAAGAGATGGAAAAGTTATCAGTTTAATATCTGACGACTCCTATTCAAATTTTTTCTATGATAACGAGGTAAATAAAAATTCCATTATAGTCTGTATGGAAAATTTAGGGTGGCTCCAAAAAACCCCTCTTGATTTAGGTTATCACAATTGGATTGGTGAGAGAACAGTGGATAATATTTTTGAAAGAAAGTGGAGAGATAAAACTTTTTGGCATCAATATACCGAGGAACAACTCCAATCATTATCTGAACTCTGTCAAAAATTAACGAAAAAATTTTCAATTCATAAAACTTTTATAGGTCACAACACAAAAGTTGATGGTATCAAGATATTTAATGGTATAGTATGCCGCAGCAACTATAACAATAAATTTACCGACCCAAATCCTTCTTTCAGTTTTGAAGGATTTAAAAATATGATTGAGAATGAGTGATATTGATTTCATAAAAAAACAAATAAAGACACTTCGTGATTTACACGATAACTCTAATCCTATGGTGTCTGAACATATTAGAGACATTAAGAAAAAATATGTTATAACAGAGGATGCTGAACCAAGAGAAATCGAAAGATATAACGTTCCAACCGCAACAGAAAAAGAGATTGAGGACAACGAAGGTTTAAAGGATGACGTAAGTCAAGGATATAGAATTTCTGGAGGAATTTTAGTACTACATGGTGATACCTCCAAAGAAGTTGAACTAAATTCTGATGAGAAAACCGCTTTCCAAGAGACTATGGATGAATTTGTTAATGAAGTTTCTGACATGGTTAATTTTGGTCAATTAAATGTTTATAAAAATAATGTTGATTGGTCAGGGTTAATAGTTGACTTTGATTGTGAGTTTTATTTTACAATAGGAGAAAGTAACGGATTGTATTTCTCAGGAGATATGATTAAAATTGACGAAAATTTCTTAGATATGGTATCCAAACTTCAAAAATATTACGAGAAGTTCAAATCAAAGTGGGCTAAAATTATTGCCAATAAAAAGAAAACTACCCAAATTGAAAAGTAATGGCACTAACTGCAACCGAAAAAAAAGAAATAGAAGTAATTGCTAGAAAAGAAATAAAAGATTTCTTCCAAGCTAACACTATGAGTCAGTTTGAAGATAAAATGGTTGAACTAATCTCTAAAGAAATTAAAAGAGGAAAAGTCCAAGGAGACATTAAAGAACTTGTAGTTAAGATGTTCTCAGAATTTTATCAATTTATGTGGATGCAAAGAAGTTATTGGGAACCTAGATTAAAAAATGTAAAATAAAATGGATATTGCCGCACAATTAAATAAAAAAATAAGTGACATTGGTGCAACTGCGGGCTCAAGTTCTGCCAATAGAAACGAGTTATCCAAAACTTTAAATTCTATAACATCCCAAGTAAAAAAAGAAGTTGGAGAATCTGAAACAACAGAAGCAACTGCTTCAGGTGCTGCAGGTGTGTTTGTATCTCCGATGTCTGGTGAGATGAAAGAAAAGTGGTCCGAAAAATATAAGAGAAACATAGACTGTAAAAATCCAAAAGGATTTAGTCAGAGAGCACATTGCCAAGGAAGAAAGAAAAAAATACAAGAGAGTCTAAATGAGGCAGTTAGAAGTGAGATGGCTCAACTTAAAGATTTGGCAAGAAAATTTGCAAAAGAAGATAGTGAAGGTAAAACTGAAAAGGATAAGATTGAAAAAATGTTATCTGTACTTCAGAAACAATTTAGAAAGGGGATGAAGGTTGAAATGGAACATAAAATGGGAATAATAAAAGCAAAACAGATTGCTCTTGACCACCTTAAAGAGAACCCTTTATATTATGATGATTTAGAAAAGGTTGAAAAACCAAAGAAGACTGAGACAAAAGAGGCAACAGGGGCTTCATCTGCCGGTCAATATTCTGGTCCCGCATTTGGGGCAAAATCAATGAGTCCAAAACATTGGAGAGGAAGAGCAAAGACTCTTTATCCTGGAGGAGCATTTGTCCAAGTTAAAAAAAAATGTAAAAACTTTCCATATTGTAATCAGGGTGATATTAATGCTGTTGAACTATCTAGAAATCCTGTTGTCAAGAAAAAGAAGAAAAAGTTAGCCGAACAATACGGAGTATCAGAAGAGTTGATTATGCAAATTATTATCAACGAGGTATATAAAAACAACAAAAAGTAACTATTTATATAAAAAAATATCCAAATGAAAGAAATTGATAACATAGTAAAAAAAGTTTTATTGGAGTCTCTTAATGAGAAAGCCGAAGAAATTACAAACAAAATACATAGTAAATTATTAGGTGAAATGGGAGAAGCTGAATGTGCGGAAGGAGATTGTGGTGAGGTGAAAGAAATAGGTTTTAAACAAGGTCTTGCAAGGGCTGCTCGTAATAAATTCGGTAAAGAAAATTTACCGAAAAGTTTAGAGGATAAGTTTCATTTGTCTTATTTTTCTGATGAGGATGATGAGACAGATATTGAATCAGGTTATAATGAATTTGATTACGTTGCCGAACGTGAATGTATGGAAGGTAACTGTGGTGAAATGGAAGAAGAACTTCACGGAAATCAAAAGAAAATAGATGTTGCATCACCTAAAGGTAAGATTACAAAGGCTGATTTTGATAAGCTTAGAAGTATGAAAGAAGAAGACAGTGAAATGGAAGAGGGCAACGCTTTTACTGAAAAACTTAAACAAACCAAAAAAGGAGAAAAGTTTAAATTGGGTGACAAGACTTATACAGACACATCTGATTTAGAGGAGTCCTTCAAATATTCAATTCAGTTCGATAATGAAGAATTAGTTTTAACTGAGAATGAACTTATTACTATGATTGAAGAGATTGTTTTAGAAGAAAAGAAAGGTAATTTGAAGTCACCCGGCAAGTCAAAAGGCATGGTTGAGTTTGACAGAGTTCATAAGAAAGATGAAGATATTAATAGGAAGGCTAATGAAGAATCTTTCAAGAAGGTGAAAGATTATGTTAAAGCTGGCTCAAAAGGAAGTTTCGACCCAAACCCAAAACAATTCCCAAAAGGAAATGGTGAACTTGCTAAGATGGATAAAAAGGCTTATAAAGCTTCAGATGCCGTTGAGGAATATGTTGATACATTTGCATATGGTGGTGGTATGTTAGATTTGGACCCAGGTGAAATTGGTTATAATGAAGATTGGATGGAAAAAACAATTGAAGGTTCTGCAATGACTGGCAACTCACCTGAATATGCAAATGCGGTTGATACAGGGTACGGTAAAAAATTAAATAAGAGAAGAAAGGAAAATCTTTACAACAAAGAAAAGAGACAAAATAGTTATAAGAGATTCAATCAACCTGTTGATGTTGCTGGTGAAAAAACAAAATCAGGAAAACTTAACAAGATGTTTAAAAACTTAGGTGAATCAACTGAAGATAAAGAAATATTGAGTGAAGAAATGGTAAGAATGAAACAATTATTAGGTTATAATAAGAAGACCCAATAGTAGTTACAAATTTATTTTATTAATTATATTCTCCATATGTAATAATATGGAGAATTTTTTTTTATACATATCAAAACCAGTAGACTCAGATGACCTGCAGCTATGGATTGATAAAAATAATATTTGTTTCAATAAATTCGACTTATATAGGGATTTTGTTTCATCTCTTGTTAGTTTAATATATGAAACATATTTAGGTAATGATACTAGTAGGACCACTAATATTACATTAGACCAAGAGGACAATGAAAAGCACTTTGAATGGTGTTGGAATAAAACAGTTGAAAACTTCAAAAAAGAAAGAATATTCTTTAACGAGACAGGAGAACATTTTGATTTTTTTAAAGGGTTTATAATTGAAACTTTTTACAATCAAGGTATTGATGCTGTTAAATTTTCACTCAACAAATTTTTTGATGAAATTTTTAATTTGGACTCACAACATACTATGTCTGATTTAGATTTATTGAAGCAAGTTTATAAATCTTTAGATAATAATTTACTAAATAATAATTTACATAGTTAAAAAAAACCTTATTCTTGATATTGTAATAAACAATTTTTTTAAAATAGACATGGAAACTGTAAAAAAAATTAAAGAATTGACAGAAGTTTTATCAGTTGATGCTGAGAAGTTCTATAAGGGTAATAAGAGTGCTGGAACAAGAGCTCGTAAAACCGCTCAAGAATTGAAAGCTTTGTTGCAGAACTTTAGAGTTGAAATCTTAGAAGAAAGAAAAGAAAATGCTTAATATTGAAAGTATCTTAATATTTCTACTTATTTTCAACACACTTTTTGTTGTCAATGTAGTCTTTAAATTAATAAGAGCCCTGATGAAGCCTGAAAGATTTATTTTAAGCAAAACAGGGCTCTTGTTTTTAGGTTTATCCTTATCTTATATTTTAACTTATATAATTCAATCAACATGAGTCTTAATATCCAACTTACCCCAATACTCAAATATCTTCATCAAATTAGAAAGATAGAAGATTACTTAATTTTTGATATGTACTTTCCTAGTTCATGGAAAATTCTTAAAAAGTTTGTAATCGAAGATAAATTTATTAACATGGGAACCGTTGATGAAGGTCTAATTGGTATGTCATTCGTTACGGAAACTGATAATGAAAAATTAACTTTAACTCAAAACAATATTTTAGGTATTATTAACTATAATTTGGAGAGGGAACAGAAGGAATCACTTCTTGAAACAAAAATCAATGAGTTAAAAGGTATCTTTGAAAAACAATCTTTGGATAGTCTGAAATCTTTGAAGTTTGATATTAAGAGTAATGAAATAAATTATAAGCAAAATGGAAAGTCAAAATCTAGCGAAATGGTTGGAGAAATCCAAGAAGAGTGATGAGAAAGAGATAGAGCTTCATAAAAAGCAGATTATAAACCAAATAAAAGGGTTATCAATCGAGGATATTGTACCTGAAAAAAAGAAATTGACATTATGGCAGAGAATCAGAAAAGCGTTGAACTTCTAACAAAATTAGCCCTATTAACTGAGGCTGCCCAAGAAACAATTAATGGTAAAGTATCTATTATATATGAAGTTGAAAGAAAAGATTTTTTTGAAATTTATTCTAACTTCGAACAAAATCTAGATGCTAATAAAAAACAGTTTAAAGTTGAGATTTCAGGAACTGATTTTATCTTCCTTTTGGATGAGTAGTAGATGTACGGTATAAAAAATCAATATCGTATCCCTTCTCAACTAATAAGTCATACAAGTATTTTCTTTGAGGTGAAGAAAAGTCTCTAACAATTATAAAGTTTTTCTTCTCTACTTTAGATTCTACAATTCTTAAAAATCTTTCACAGTCGTCCTCCGTCTTCAAAGAGAATAGAGAATAGTTATCATCTTCTTGAACCACCACCTTATTATTTAATTTAGATAACATTATTGTTTTATCTTTATCAAGATATTTTTTGACAAACTTGTTAAAAGTTATTTTTTTATTTTCTTGAACATCATATAGTTTTTCTTCTTTGTTAAACATATCAATTTTTTTTATATAAAGGTTATCAGAAATTTTAGGATTTATAGATATATTCCTACCTATTTCATCTGTGTAATACAACTGCTCAACATCACAAGTTTTAGTTGTAAGTGCTATTTTATAATTACATTTTAAACCATTTTCATATTCTTTACTGAACCAGATTTCACTTGATTCCTTTAGTTTTTTGTTGTAATATTCAATTGCGACACGTTCGCGAACAAATGATTTGAGAATCTTTCTTTTTTTGTTATTTTTAAATAGAATTACAGTAAAGTTAGGTTCACTCATATATTGAAAATAATAAAATTTTTAAAATAATATAGACTTGGAAAATTATTATAGTGTATTAGGGGTTTCTGAAAATGCAACTCAAGATGAAATAAAAAAGGCTTTCAGAAATAAATCTAAAGAACACCATCCTGATAGAGGTGGTAATGAAGAAGAGTTTAAAAAAATTAATGAGGCTTATTCGGCGATTGGTGATGAACAAAAAAGAGCTGAGTATGATAATCAGAGAAATAATCCATTTGCTGGTATGGGTGGTAATCCGTTCGGTGGGGACCCATTTGATATTTTCTCTAATATGTTTGGTAACAGACAACAGAGAAGAGCTCCTGATAGAGTAGTTGAGTTAAAAATTGGTGCTGTTGATTCTTTCTTGGGTAAAAAAGTTGAAATCAAGTTTACAAGAAAGAAGAATTGTGACCCATGTGGTGGACAGGGAGGAGACAGAAATATTTGTAATGTATGTGGAGGTAGTGGGTATGTTATGCAAAGAACTGGAAATGCTTTTTTCCAAAATATAATGCAAATACCATGTAATTCTTGTGGTGCAAAAGGGTTCACATTTAACAATTTATGTGGAACATGTCATGGAGATGGAAGACAAGATGAAAATATGAGTGCAACTATAAATATCCCAATTGGTATGTCAGACGGACAACTAATAAAGGCGGGTGGAATGGGAGATTTTTCTAACGGAATTTTTGGAGATATTATATTCAAAGTTGAAATTGTAAATCAAGATGGATTTGAAAAGTCTGGAGGTGATTTGATTTATACCAAATACATGTCAATTGATGATTTAAATAATGATGTTATTGAGATTCCACATCCACACGGAACTGTAAAAATTAATTTACCTGATATTATTGACACAAGTATACCACTAAAGGTAAGAGGAAAGGGGTATCAAAATGAAAGAGGTGATATGTATGTTAAATTACATGTGAAACACAAACGTACTGTTACAGTGTAGTCTGTATTTATAATTAATGGCAACAGTATGTTATGCTTGGGATGAAGCTCCTTATGCTTGGTTAGAAACACCCTTTACTTGGGCTGAGGGATGTGTAATAGAAAAATTATTACAAAACGCTGGTGGCTCAATACCTTCCTTTAAAATAAGAGAAAGATTAGATGCGTTACCCGAAGAGGATAAAGAAGTTCTTATAGGTTTATTTTTAAGACTTAATGTTGATGAAATTCAGTTTGAACGTAGAGTTAATAAGAATAAAAACACAAAAGTTAAAATTAAATTAAAAGATGTAGAACTTTCTCTTAAAGAGCAGAAAAATATAAAAGTCAATATATTTATAAGTTGATATGGCTTATAAATTATACACCGATAAATCAAATAAATTCAATTGTAATATACAAGTTGAAGGAACATCTTTAGCTAAATCACAAGTTAGATTAGTGATTGAGTCTGATGAAATGACATATATGTTTAAAGGTAGCATTCAGTCTAATGGTGAATGTGAAGTTACAATACCAAAAACAAAATCATTCTTATCTGAAGGAACTAATGGTAATATGAGATTGGAAGTGATTGCCGACGATGTTTATTTTGAACCGTGGTCATCTGACTTTTCAGTGATAACTAATAAGAAAGTTTCAGTACAAATTGCTGAACAAGAAGAAGAAAAACCAAAAATGAAGGTTCAAGTAATAGAGCAAAAAGAAGAACCTAAAGTTGAAAAACAAAAGGTCCAAGAATCTAGAATAGTTAAAAAACCTTCAAATACTCTAACAAAAGAAGATATTCTTAAAAAGTTACTTGGTAAATAGGTCCATAATATATCCCACAAAGGAAATAAATCCGTAAACTGCAAAAGATATAAATACAAAGGAGGCTATAAGTAATGGGGCCACTTTTCTTTTATTTTCCTCACATTTTGTACATTTTTTATTTTCTTCACCACTTAATTTTTGACACTTCTTACATGGTTTATTTTCAGAGTTAACAGACTTACCACATTTTTTACAAGAAGTTTGTTCAGTTAGATTATTTTGAATTGAATCATTTATCACTTCATTTAATTCTTTTTCCATCATATACTTATATTTCTTATAATTATTAATATATTTAATATTATAAAATAAACCAAAACAAATCAATAATGAAAAAATTATTTATTCTTTTTATGTTAACTTTAGTATCATTAGTTGGTATGTCCCAAATTACTTTAACTAAAGATACTGCTCTTGTTGATACTACAAGAGGAAAGGGTTTCTTCTATAAGCCAAAGAAGAAACAAAGTCCATTCTATGGCGACTTTGGTGTTGGCTCAACAAACCTATGGAGAGGTGTTGACGTTGGAAAACAAACTGGAGTGGTTGTGGATATGGAATATGAACCATGCAGATGGACAACTCTTGGATTTAAGAGTTATGTTGTTGCAAATCAGTTCAGAGCCGGTATTGGTAATCAAATGGTATCAAGTGCAAAAATTAATGTCTATAACGTGTCATTCGGTATTCAAGATGTATATTTCCAAAATCAAGTTTTAGAATCAGACACCGACTATTTTGTATTTAATAAAACAAAGACAAATCACTTTGTTGAGGCAACCTTTAACTATAAAGGGGACGTTAACTCAAGACTGGACTTCTTCTCAAGTCTCGTTTTTTATCAAAATGTGAAATATGATAGAGGAGCAGTTTATTTCCAATTTACATACCACCCAACCTATAATACAGAAATGTTCATGGGTTATGTAACAGGAGAGTCCGCAGTTAATTTTCAAAGTAAAGCTGGATTTACAAATGTGGGCTTGACAATTAAAAGATACATCGAGTTTTCTTCTAAATTCTCAGCTAAGGCAAGACTTACTGTAAGTGTTAATCCAAGTTATAAATCAATAGTAGTACCAAATCCTGGTGTTTCAGGAAGACCTGTTAACACGGCTCTTACTATGATTTTCTAATTCTTATTATTTTTTTAAGAAAAAGGGTTCAAACGAACCCTTTTTTATTTGCCTTTTTAAATTTTGTTGTTTATATTTGTATCATGTTAAGCTACATCGGAGGAAAATCAAAAATAGGTAAGTGGATTGTACCATATTACCCAAATGACATGGAAACATATGTTGAAACATTCGGAGGAATGTTTTGGTGTTTCTTTAATATGGATTTAAAACAATACCCAAACCTAAAACGGGTTGTGTATAATGACTTCAATCCGTTAAATTATAACTTGTTCATGTGTTTACAGAACCCAAGTGTTTTGTTATCTGCGGTAAATAGAATACCCTGTCAACAACAAGGGGAGGAAGTGACTCCACCAATTTACCGAGAACAGTTTAACACATTCCAAAAAGAAATATTTGGAGATGGATTTACAATAAACTATCCTGACTATGATGTTGCTGCAAAATATGCTTATGTCCTAACACAAGTATTCAGTGGGTCCAAACCTGAAACTAGTTCTTTTATTGATTTGAAGGGTAAGTATAAGTCAAAGTATTTAACATTCAGAGATAAACTATCAAAACCTGAGTGGGTAGAGCACTTCAATAAGATTAGTCATTTTAGATTGGGTGACTTTGAAAATGTAATTAAAGAATTTGATAGTCCGACAACTTATTTCTATCTTGACCCCCCGTATTGGAAGACCGAGAACTATTACTCAAACCACGATTTTGATAGTGGAGACCACGAAAGACTTGCAAATGTGTTGAAAACTATTGAAGGAAAGTTTTCTTTATCTTACTATGATTTCGTACTTTTGCACGAGTGGTTCCCCCAAGACCAATATAGATGGGAAAAGAAGGAGTTTGCTAAGGCGGCCGCAGCCAAGAAAGGACAGACTCAAAATATGGGGGAGGAGTTGTTAATTATGAATTATTGATATATTTATATAAAAAAGTTTAAAAATGAAATTTACCAACATTTTAAAATCTATTATCTTAGAAAATTCAAGATTTAAGGTTCTTTATGACAGTTTAGTGCAACAGCCTTCACCTGGAGGAAAGTTTAAACCAGACCCGAAGAAGATTCCTTTTGAATCTTTAAAGGCATTAATCTTTGCCGACCCTACAACTATCATCCCAAGAGGTGTTGAGTTTGATATTGATACTGCTACAGTTGAAGATATGGAGAAAGTTAAAGTTGGTAAATACACTAACTGGCTTATTAAGAATTTTATGAAGCCGGCAAATATTGAGGCTAATCCGGAAGACCCAAGAGCTTATGCTCAAGCTGTTAAGGATTATCAAAGTTTGTTTATGGAGGACCTTTATAAGGTTACGGATGACCTTAAAAAATACGAAAGATTTAAGAATACCTTCCCTCAAGAAAAGAGAGATATTGCAAAACTTACAAAGGACCAAGTTTTTGAACTTGTTAAAGATTTAAGTTTAGATAAAACTAAAGCTTCTAAAGCTGAGAAAGAACAGGCTAAAAAGAGTTACGAGCACCCTGGAGCTAATGTTGTATTCCGCGGCTCTAATTGGACTGTAATTAAAATTGAAGGAACTTCTGAATTACAAAAAGATGCGGCTTGTTTCTATGGAGGTTCTCACGAATCTGACAAGGGAGAATCAAGATGGTGTACATCATCACCTGGAGCTGAATGGTGGAAGAGATATTTGTCAAAAGGACCACTTTATGTGATTCTCCCAAATGAATCTTCAAACCTTGGACAAGTATCAGGACTTCCAGTTGAAAGATACCAATTCCACTTCCCTGACCAACAGTTTATGGATAGAGAAGACCGTCAACAAAATTTGGTTGAACTTTTGAATGGTAAACTTAAAGAGCTTAAAGATTATTTCAAACCTGAGTTTGCAAAAGGTCTTGTTGCTGAAGGGGATAAGAAAGTTAATATTCAAATTCCGCAAGGAGCCGCTGGTAAGTTTATTGCTCTTTATGGGGCTGAAGAAATTTTTGATAACCTTCCTGATAATATTGTAAGTATGGTTATTGAGAATAAGGTGGCAAATACAACAATTAAGATTCCACCATCAATCTCAAGATTCCAATCTTTGGAAACACTTATGTTGGATAATGTCATTGATAGTTTACCTGATGAAGTTTCTTATTGTAAATCACTTAATTTCTTGTCACTACCAAATAACCAAGGTTTGAAAAAACTTCCGGAGTCTATTGGTAGTATGGATAATCTTTCATTTGTTAATATCTCAGGATGTGACCCATCTTTGAGGATTCCTGACTCCATTGCTGATAAGTTTGATGATATTGGTAACGGTTTGTATTTTAAGAAAGACTAATTTGTTGTATATTAGCAGTCCAAAAACAATTTGAGTATGAAAAACAATGTGGATTGTGAGATTTATATTTCTGGTTTTATCACTTTCTTTGAGAAAAATCCCAAGGACTTAAAAAATCTTATCGGAGAGATGGATAAAGAAAAGTTCTTTATGCAGGTTAGAATTACTGTGTATCAGAATTTTGACAAAGGAGAAGAAATTACTCTTACTCAAAAACAACTTCTTGATATTCTTGTAAAACTTCACAAAAGCACGGAAAAGGTTAAAGAAATTGAAGTTATGGTTCCCATCCATAAGACAAAATGGGGTGAATTTATTTTGAACTAGTCAAACTTTTTTACTATCTTTATTGTATGGAAACAATTGATAAGATTGTCTATGAGAGAATTTGGGTGACTGAATATGAAGACACTTGTCCCTTACGGGAGCGGGCAACTATTAGTCAAAATAACTGGGACCCTGACACGGACCCAATATTAAACTATGGTTTTCTTATATATAAACAAAAGGAGTGGGTCTTTAAACGTAGGTATTTGGATGTTGATAAAGAACTTAAAGATTTTGGTAATCCACTTTGCCGTGTTGAAATTAGCAGGCATACTCTTTGCTTGGAGGAAGACGAAAATAAAGTTGCTCTAAAATTATTCATAACAAACAAAAATAGAAAACCAGGTGTTGTATGGTTTTCAAGGAGGAGTGATGTCTATTTTATTACCCTAAATAAGAAAACTAAAAATGTTTATCACGGGTATATTTCAGGGTATAATAAAAGAAAAAAAAGTAGGAAGATAAACTGTAATCATTTTTTTAATAGTTTAAACCAAATTTATGGTCAAGTAATTCCACTAACAACAACAGTTGAAAACCCTGAATATCCACAAGCTGAGGTATTGGATATTAATAAGGTGAATGAAATGTATGGGAAGTTTTTTTCTAAAATGGGTATTGATGAAAGAAAAAACTATTTTGACATCACTGGCGACTTATATTTTAAATATTTGACAAATAAGGGTATAAAGTTTCCTAATAATTTCTCAGCATTCAAACAATGCGGAAACAAACCACCTCAAAGATTATTCAAAAAGAATGGAATGAGATTGGTTGAAACTTACATGCAACACTACGGATTAAAGGGAGACAAGTTTAGAAAGATTTTACATCTGTCAAGCAAGATTGATTTTTATGACTTGCAACATTTGGTTAATATTTTTTCAATAGATTTTCTAATTCAAAGACCTGAAAGTGAACTTACAATATTTGTTGAAAATAAAAAAACTGTTCATCCCGGTTCTTTAGGTAAGAGTGTAATTGATTTTTATAATGGGTTGACAAAAAAAGAAAAATTAAATTTTTATTTGACACTTCTTTCCCATTTTGATTATGGAGGTTCACTACATTCAATTAATGACCACATTAGGTTCCATAATGAAATTACAAAGCATGAAAAAGTAAGATGGAAGGCTACCGATATTTCAAGTTTTAAAAAAGAACACATAGAATTTACAGATAAATATGACTTTTATACTCAAGGTCATTATGAAAGAGAGTTTGATGAAACATTTGTTAATTATGTTCAACAACCATTCTTTGTTTATGGTATCAGGTATACCCCAGTTTTATTTCAAAAGAACAATCAATACATTGAAGAGAGTTCTCACCAGTCAAACTGTGTAAAAACCTATAACGGAAATATTGTCTCTGTGATTATATCTTTGAGGAATGAAAATAACGAAAGACTTACAATACAATTTATTCCAAAAAAGACTGAAAGTGGAAGAGTTCTTTGGAAGAACGCTCAAACAAGAGCAAGGTTTAATGAAAATCCAACAGAAGATTGGAAAGACGCCATTGAGGTTATGGAAAATAAATTGTCTTCTTCGGGCAACTTTACACTTCCAAAAATGTGGTTTATAAATTATAATTCTAGAACCCCTGTTGATTTAATGTGGGGAATTAACGGAAAGATTACTTCACTAACATCAATTAATACTGAAACATATGGACTTATTGAGTTTTGATAAAGAAAGTATAATTTATGTAAGTAATCCAAATGCGAGCATGTTAGAATATAATGATGTTCACGGGTTTACACCTGAAATTCTAACCACAAAAAAGAATGTTGTTGGGATATATCAAAATTCCACAATCAAAGATAAAAAAGAATTGATTTTGGAGTATATTTGTAAAGTTCAAGAAATGTATTATATATATTTGACATTGGATACTACAATCAAGTTAGAAGATAGGGATAGTTATAAAATGAGACTCTATTATGATTATAATGATAGACAACAAATAAATTTATTATTAACAAGTTTAAAGAAATGAAAGAAATATCAGTTAGTGAATTAAGAGAAAAAATTGCAAATAAGGAAACCATGCTAGTTAGTTTTTCCGCCAGTTGGTGCGGTCCGTGTAAGATGCTGAAAGAAGAGTTAAAGAAAGTACAATCATCAACCCCCATTTATAAAATTGATGTTGAGGAGGATATTGATTTTTCAAGACAGTATAGTGTTCGTTCAGTCCCAACTATGAAGATGTTCAAAGAAGGTAATGTTATTAACACAACAGTAGGACTTCAAAGCTCATCTGATATTAATAAATTTATAACAGAAAGCGTATAATGAAACAGGTTGTTGTTTTTACAATGGAGGGATGTCCTCACTGCCAAGAATTTAAGAAAATCTTGTCTGAAAATAGTGTAGAATATGTAAACAGAGATATTCACGAACACTCTGATGAATATCAGATGTTCTCAAAAGTGAAAAATGATTTGGTTCCGGCATTTATGATTGTTGATGGAGATGACACATCTAAATCAGGTCTATTTGCACCGGACCAAGATTATCAAACATTAGAAGAAGCGTTGAACATCATTAAAGAGAGAATTTGAAAGAATTAATCTTCAACAAAAAAGGTATTACACATAATCCCGTTGCCCATTGGAAAATGGATGACGGGATTATTATTGCCATTTATCAGGGCGCAAGAGGTGCAAGACCCGACCTTGACTTCATTGTGAAATATAAACAACATGGTAAGAGATTAAGAGCTCCATCCCATACTCACTGGATTGTTGATTTGTTAATCAAATCAGAACACCACTCTCAGCTGGTATGTCAATATGTCAGTGAATGGATTGACCTATATGACAAAATGGAACCATTTGAAACAGTTGAAGAAAGAAATGGTTATACATTAATCCACAATCAAACTCATACAAAAAAATATGGAGAGTTAAATGGTGAGGGTGGGTATACTGTAGATGTTTTATCTGCCTTCATTGAGTTATTCATTAGATGTGAAAAGCAAACACCTGGTGCTTTTATGTTCAAAAACTTACTTATACTTATGCAACAATATTGCCAAGGAAAGAAAGATTTCTACCAGGTGGTGGGACATTCAAAAAGAGTTTAAATCACTCTAAACTCTGAATTTTCTTTAATAATAAACCAAGGCGAATTTTGTATAGAGTAAGACAATTCTTTAACTAAGTCTTGTTCTTTAATTAGTTCATTAATCTCAGATACATTCATTTCAAAATTGTCATATATAATTGATTTAAGAACAGTAGGTGGGTAAACTGAGTTAGATAGAATATCTGAAATTTTGACACCACCTCCATTAGTTTCCTCTACAGTAATCTCAATAAATGTGTAACCAAAATGGTCTTGTACATTATAAATAATGTATTCAAGATACAGGTAAAGATTCTTTAAATAGTTTTTTGAATACCCATATGGAAATTCAGAAGACACAATTGGAGTATTAACCACATTAATATCAAATTTTGGTAACTGCACATCCCTCTCAAAATGGAATGTTAATTTTCTTTCCTTAAACTTCTTTTCTTCATTAAAGGAAATCATATCTAATGTGCTAACTTTTTGTAGGTCGGTAAATGTAAATTCATAGGAGTATAATGAAATAAATTTGTTTATAATTTCTTTCACGTCAATTATATCTTCTCTCTTTGTGAAACCTTTAACCATTATTAATGATTCACAATCGGATACGGAAATCATTGTATCATGCTTTCCATTTTGACTTATTTCTTCCACCATATATTCTGCAAAAAAATTGCAAAGACCCTGTCTTGAGTTTAGTTTGTATCTTCTCATAAAACAATTTTAACTAATAAAATTTGGACTATAAATGGATTTTAGAAATAACCTGAGAAATTGTCATTAATACACCCTTCAATTTTTCTGTAATCAGGGTAATCATTCAATCTTGGGACTCTTAATTCTTCTTTATTTCCGTAATTAACTAAATCTCTCAATACACCTTCTAAACTTCCAAAATATCCAAGATTACTTTGTCCATATCCGTCATTATTTTTATTTTCCGTTAACCATTCAGATACTATATCATATATACATTTGGTTGCCTTATATCTTTTACCATACATTGTTTTGGCAATTCTGTTACCATCTTTATCCCATGTATCTTTTTTGTATGTATATTCATCAAATTGTCTGTTATCAATAACATAACCCTCAAGTTCTGACATTATACTGTTATACCATTCATCCTGCAAAGCATCTTGATAACACATGTTATATAAACTATATAATTCACTTCTTACATCATCAAGTTCTTGATTTATAAGATATCTCATTGACTGTTCATCCGATATTAATCTATTGATTACCGAGTCATCAATATTGATTTTCCCCTCAGTTCCTTGTTCCTCAGCAATTTCATCAAATAACTCTGGTGACCTATATCCAATTGATAGTGTATCGTAATTTCCAAGTTCTGACCTAACCCTATCATTAACCGTATTTTTGTGCTCACGTTTTAAATTTTGATAAACATCACCATATTCATCATTGGTAACATCCCAAGAATCAAAATAGTCTTCACCACTTATAATTGATTCAATTGCTTTTTCACTTATATCACTTCTACTTGTTTTAAAAAGACCTGCCAAATCTGATGCTTCTATATCCAAGTAGTATTCGTCACCAATTTTTGTAACATCTGAAAGATACTGGTCAACTAATTTCCATATAAAACTCTTATCATTTTCATAAAATGCATAAAACAAAGAGTTTTGAATTTCCTCAAAAGATTTATTAAAAGGGTCTATAAGATGTATTAAATTTCTTTTTTGTAATAGGGGAATAAAATTATCTAAACCACCCATAAACTTATTTATAAACTCAATGTTAACTTCGCCATCATTAAGTTTTCCAATGATACCCATAAGTTTTTCATCAATTTTTGATGGCTTTTGCTCCTCTTCTTCTTTAATATTTTTCTTCCTCAAAAATGATAGAAAAGGTTTTTCACTTGGAATATCAGCACGACCAGTCAATTTTGAAAACTCATCACTTTTTTTCTTATATTCTTTATGACCAGGTAAATCTTCAGAATCAATGACTTTATCATAAACAACATCATCATTTAATGGAACCAAGTCCAAATCTGGATGGGCAATATATATACGTCCATTACCCCAATCCCAAACTCTTGTTGGTTTATTTAATAACTTTCTAAAATGTTTTTCAGAAAAAAAGTTATCTTGATTATAACCTCTAATGATTATGTAATCACCTGTCTGTAAAGTCATATTAATAAATATAAAAAAAGGGGGAAATAATTCCCCCTTTGTTTTTATCTATTTTTAAAATATATTATTTTTTATTAATATAATCTAACACCTTATCTATATAGTCTTCACAAAAATTACCTTCTACTATGAGGTCTTTAATACTTTCACGTATTGTTTTATTGTTAGAATCTGAAAGAACCGAATGAAATCTAATTCCATCCGAACTTGTTATATCGATTCTATAGGTACCAACTTTTCCTCTAGGATTAGATTTAATTGTAAAAGAGCCGTTCATAGACAACATATATTTGTCTTCCCCTTTTTTCTTATTATAGGAGCTTTTATCCCATGTAATTAATTTATGACGTTTCATACAATCCCAAACTTTAGTTGCATATGATGATGTAACACCAGTACCTTCATCTTCACTTATAACTCTTTTAACTAATCTGATTAAATCTGACTCTGTTAGTCTTATAACTCTTTTTCCCATTGTAATTTTTATTTATAAATATTCTAAGCATAAAAAAAGGGGAAATAAATCCCCTTTTTTTTCAGTTTAATTTTTTTTATGATTCATAAAATGATGAATCTAAAAACTTTTTACAATCAAATTTACCTTGTATTTTTGTGTCCCTAACAGTGTCACGCATTACTACCCCTTTTTCATTAAACTTAACCGAATGAAAGTTAATTCCATCTGAGCTAGTAATATCGATTCTATGTGTAACTTTACCTCCAGTATCAATTTTAACATCAAAATATCCAACCATATCCAACAAATACTTCTCACCTGGTTTATCAACATGAGAATTATTATTCCACTTAATGAAAGTTTGTTTTTTCATACAATTCCAAACATCTTTGGCGTATGAAACACCAGCATCTTCACTTATAACTCTTTTAACTAATCTGATTAAATCTGACTCTGTTAGTCTTATAACTCTTTTTCCCATTGTAATTTTTATTTATAAATATTCTAATCATAAAAA
>Ga0209617_10000094_pt1 | contig 33374 bp, 21 predicted proteins | sample LakEriepJuly2011_2_FD_187459 | JGI IMG/M metagenome (GOLD analysis project Ga0209617, IMG submission 187459) | Freshwater microbial communities from dead zone in Lake Erie, Canada - CCB epilimnion July 2011 (SPAdes) (version 2) | ecosystem: Environmental > Aquatic > Freshwater > Lentic >...
CGATATTGAATGTATTATTATGAATTATATGACCAAGATAGATGCACGTTTTGACGAAAATTATGCGAATATGTATCAAACGGCAAAACATGCGGATAAACCTCCGCATCTCTCGGATCAAAAAAAACAGAAAGAAGATAAACATCGACATTGTAATTGCACAGGTGATGGCGACGACGCCCATGATGAAATTACCAATATAAACGAACGACTTAAAACGCCCCATTATCGTCATAATATCCGTGGTGCAACGCGAATACTTACACAAGATGCATTATGTCTCACTGATATCGACTGGAAAGAACTTGCTAGGTGGATTGGATATCCTACAAATAACGGATCAGTAACGGCGCCGCCTTATTTTATTGCGTTTCAAGTCGGATACTTGAAATCTATCATGACATGTCTTAAAAAGGAATGGGCGTCAGATCAATGGAAGAGTTATTGGTATTTTATTTATATGCGTCAACTTATATGTTTTCACGACAAGTGGCGGAATATCTACCTCGACTTCAATGATACACTTATTCGCGGGAAGGATACCCACTTTCCGAGAGAATATTTCCCCATTATTGGACTTGCGTATACATTTCCGAAGACAATGACAGAAGAATTCACGCGCCGGTTCAAAAACGAAGAAATGATAACGAAAGTTCGAGAGATTGGAAATACGATATTGGATTGTTATAAAGATCGGATTCAAAAAAATACATGGATGTCTGCGTATACCAAAAAGGGCGCGCTCAAGAAACTGAATACATTAGATTTCAGGATAGGGAATGCAAATCTCTCGGCGCCGGATCCTATAACCATCGAATATGATCCGAAAGATGCATGGGGCAACCTTACCAAACGAAGTCTTCAACGCACATTATATTTTGCGAAACATCACGATGATAGATCCGCAGTGGATGATGGTAAGTTGTCGGCCAATGATCTTGACATTATGAACTGGGGAACAATGAAACCAGTTGGATATCAGTCATTCATTGTGAACGCATATTATACCCCTAATTCGAATAGTATTTATATCCCGACAGCCTATATGCACAGTATGAATGTGCAATTTGGGCGTGGATATGAGTATGATCTGGCGTCGGTTGGATTTACATTCGGACATGAAATCTCTCATGCACTCCATGTATCATCGCGCACATACAATCATCGTGGTGTCATAAAAAATTGGTGGACCCGCCCTGATATCGCGACTTATGAACGCAAAATTGCGGCAATCCGCAGGCAATATGAGACAATATCCAAAAAAGACGGATTTGTCATCGACGGAAATCTCTCGCTCCCTGAAAATCTGGCGGATGTCACAGGTATTGCGGTGTGTGAGGATGCATTGATCCGATTCCATCAGTCTAGTGATAATATGAATGAAGAGTTGCGAAGAATATCATTCAATAACTTTTACACCTATTACGCGATTCAATCTCGACAATACGCCAATCGGCGCGAAATCTTGGTCCAACAACTTACAAATCCTCATTTAAATATGAAAATAAGAACAAATGTTCCCCTGATGCGGAGTAAGACCTTTCGTGATGTCGTTGAAATCAAGAAGGGCGATAAAATGTATAATGACGATTTTGACACAGTATTTTAGGCAGTTTTTATTACAATAAAATAGGTATAAAAGTCCTTGATTATTGTATCTTATTGTAATAAATGGGAACAACGATGTCAATGGACGTGAGTGGTGCGACTACTGCTACTGTTATTGAAGATCCAATTTCTACAAATTCAATTGACTCGACAACTACATTTGAAGACGCGCTTCGGCAAGAAGTTATTCTTGTTCCGGAAGATATGGAGGATATACATATTCAGGCAACAGCAACAGCAACAGCAACAGCAACGGCAACAGCAACAGCAACAGCAACAGCAACAGCAACAGCAACAGCAACAGCAACAGCAACAGCAATACCTACATCCACTGAGGAGACTGTCGAGAACGCCGGAGCATCCGCATCCGATAATAATGCACATTATGGTCGTGGAAAGCACTGGAAAAAGAACTTAAAGAAAAAACAGGCCGCAACTACCCCCGTGCAGACAGAACGAACGATAGAACAACGACGCGAACAAGTGAGACCGATTGTTGATAAACTCACTGAACTTCAAATGAATGTTTCTTATCCTGCAATCCGCGAATTATACAAACAACTCAGTCACTTTGTGAAAACAGGCGAAGACACGAAAATCAAGATCGCGTTCCCAGAATTCTCTCGTACAATAAAAGGCGAATTATCGAATGCGCCTTATATTCCATGCTGGGTGAAGTTGGAGATGGAGTAACTAATATATACATATATTAGTTATATTCGTATTATTACTTATTATTATATGCAACGATCACATCATGTAACCGATGAGCGGTTGAGTCGTATTGGCGTTGATTTTGATCAGATATTAGCCAAGTTATATAGAAAACATTCGTATGGAGACCCCCTCGTTCCATTCACGGATGAAGATAAACGTAGTTGTTCTGAAGCAAAGGTCCATGTCATGATAAATCCTCATCATCGTTTTCATCATCATCATCATCGCGCCACTTCCCCTTGTCATGACAAATTAGAGGCAAGAGATATTCCACAACCTTCTTGTATGCATGGTCACATTTTATCATCTATAAACGTCGAAGAAATGAGTAAACAAGGACTTATTTACTCTAGAAAAACCGGTCAAAATGATACAGATCATCAGGGGAGACCAATTCAACCAGGTATTACTGAGTATTGGTATTTAGTTCAAGATGAGGATCATCTAAGCGCGTATGATCCAGGACCGTCTCTTCGTCCAGGTGTAAAACAAGATCTCGTTGATATAATATATGGTAGTGAAGAGAATACACGTTTTGATGATGTTGCAAGAGGATATATCAGATTAGTTACAAATCAAGAATTTCGCGATGAATATGAAGTAGTTAAACCATACACCTGCGCAGGCGGTGGCGCTGGCGGTGGCGCTGGCGGTGGCGCTGTTGCCGGTGACGCACAATCCGTTGCTGATGCATTGGCCGACAATGATGAACCATCGTTGTTACCTATGAGTAGTAAACGCACATCCCTCAAAGGTGGAAATAAATCAAAATCAAAAAAACGAAAGAATAAACGTAAAACACGCAATAAACGTCGTCGTAACAAAACCCGTAAAAATTAAAAAACAATATTGTCATCGATCCATTTTTTGATGCGAATATTCACTGGTTCAAGGATTTTGTTTAACCCTTCGATGTAATTCATATAATACTGTGTATCATTTTGAATTTTCAGGAGTGTATGATAGATAATAGTGTAATCTTCCTGTGAATACAAATCGGTTATTTTCACAAATATAAGGTCAATATTTGTATCGACAAGAGTATCGATGGGTATATTTGCACCGGCCGCATGTAATGGACGTAACGGTGGTGACGAAGATGGACTTTTTATTTTAGAAGGGAATTGACGCGCTAAATCATGATCGTCATCGGTGTTATTAGTCACACATTCTGTAGCGACTCCGGCGCTTCCGGCGCTTCCGTCATCTGGTCTATTCAATCGTCTCACCAACTCTGGATTATCGAGCATCCCCTTATACATTTGAAGTGTATGAAGAATATGGATTTTATCCGTCTGGTTATATGTTCGCGTAAGATTATTGATACCGGTCTTTGCAAGTTCATTCAGAAGTGCAAACAACGCCGCATTTTCTCCGCCACCCGCAAGCACCGTCTTATAGAATTTGTTGAATCGTGAAAACACATTGTATAAATAAAAAACATCCTCCTTCTTATCGTTATTATACCATCTCCGCACATTTTGCGCATACCCCGGCGCCTGAATCGTCAATATATTATTATGAATTGCTAATTTACTCCCCACCGGATAAAATGCAAGAAATCCGATTTGAAGCAATGCTTGAAGCGGTTCTAATATTGTTTCAAAACGCTCTCTTGGTTTCTTCATTTGACCTGCAATGAATTGTAACGTGCTTTGCATTTTTTGTATATTGTTACAATTCATTATGATATATATTTAGACTGTTTTACTTATGAAGATTCAACGTGCGCCCAATACTGTAGTCGACGACACCTCTGCACCCACTATCGTTGCCCCAGTCATAACCGATTTATTAAGAAAAATATTCGTAGACTGAATTGTAGCGTGATGAAAATGATACGGTATTTCATAATACTCGCACCATGCAATACATTTATTCACATTTGTTTTCTTATAGTGGTCTAATTTTTCCGCGTTGCGATGATTTGTAATAATAGACAGTGTTGATGTTATATTTTCGATTTGTTGAAAACTAACCATCGCATTCATCTCTTCTATCTTGTTCAAGAAATATAGGTCGTGGTCTTGCGTAAGGATCGACAAAATTTTTTCATGTGAACATAGACTGGAAAATAAACCGGTAAACTGTTCAATTATTTTCCCTGAGTGCGCGATTTTAAAACCTTGACAGACAATATATTTTTCAGAGTTCGCAATCCGACTGGTGTGAGGTTTCATGATCGACACATTATTATAGTAATAACATAAGAGATACAGTATATCTACAGTGGCTTTATGAAATACATCAAATATCTTTAAAATGAAAGTCCCCCCTTGTTTTTGCATCGCCAGAGCATAAAACACTTCGCATAATATGAGTTGGGTTGCCATATTCTCTTGATTGTTGAAATCTACTGAAAAGTCGAATCCACCATCCGCAGTAATAATTTCCATTTTATTCCGATATTTTGTCGCACAATGAATAAAATTATCCAATGAAATAAGGTTTCCGGTTTTATCTGATCCAGTTTCGATAATAATATTTGGATGGTTTTCAAGAAAAGTCCGAGTCTTCTTCCATCCAGGACAGATTGGGTCATCATTAATAAGCGTCATTCCATAATATCGGTCATTTCCATACGTAATTTGAGTTGTCGGATTGAAACTCCCGCTGCCCCCGCTGTTATCATAAAGCACCTTTTGCGTTTCAAAGATACGACGCGACGTCCTCAATTGCTCAAGATCTTTCATTACTTCGTCGTGTAATTCTGTATTTCGTTTAAGAATCTGGACTGGTTGTTGACTGTTACCGGATACATTTATAGTAGGGATGTCGGAAACGCCCTCGACGTCACCGCGATCTTTGACGCAACGAAGGTATTCCAACCCTCGCAAATAAGAAATAGCTTCAATAAATCCTCCAGGTCCTTCAGCAAGATGAAACGTATTAATCGCCATTTTATTATCCGGTTTTGAACCCACAGTATCCGCGTATTGAGATAAAATATTATTGTTTTTGATGATTTCGATCATTTTATAAAAAGACCGTGATAAGGGTCGCAGTTTGCTTATATTTGTTTTATTTCCAGATATATTCGTGTGAATATATTCATACGGGTTTGTGAATTTTTTGATATTATCCCATGCATCCTGATATTTCTCAATCTGCTGTTTGATATCGCATAAATGTGAATATACCGATGATGATACGTATACTCGATCATTTTTATCATTTGGCGTTATTTCTTCTGATGTAGATGGCGTTTCATGATGTATATCAACTGTAAGTGGAACATATTCACCATCATCGTCAGAATGTATAATTGCAACCTGTGGTAATAAAAAATGATTATAATAAGATAGGAATGGTCCATTCGCGGCCGGTTTCTGTGTATCGTTGTTATTGTCTGGCGTGGTAGTAGCGCATGACGCTGAACCGATTGTATGATGCAATACAGGTTTAAAGCAATTCTTAGGCGATTTTTTAAACATGTATTATCAGGTATATCTATTATGTAAATGTTTATAAGTCAGTTTTTTTCTTTGTTTGACGCTTGGGTTTGGGGGGTGGCGCAGGGGCGACGGCCGCACCAGCCGCGCCTGTCGATGCGTCATCTTCTGTGATTGGTTTCACCTTCTTTGTTCGTTTCTGTATTTTTTTCTCGATCTGTGCAATTGGCGCCGATGGCGCTTCTTCTTCTTCGATTGCGGCAGCAGCTGCTGATACCTTTGCAGTCGTAGTCGCAGTCGCCTTTTTCGGTTTTGGTTTCATTTTCATAGTCGATGGTTTTGCTGACGCTGCCGCGACCGCGACTTCTTCTCTGGTTCCAGCAATTTCGGCCAACTGTTTTTCGCTCTTTTGTTGTTCGAGAATATGGGCTGCAATTGCCGGTTTCGATGCAACATCGACAGGGCGCGACGCCTTTGCAATCTTTTCAAGTGCGATGGATTCAAGTTCCTCTTCTCCTCCTCCTCCAGCCGCGCGATCCTGTTCTTCTTGCAATCCAGCGTAACTCAAGAAACTGTTCTTTAATTGTTTTGCATTGATGTTACGATTCTTTCGGAAGATAAAATACCGGTTATAGAATGATATCTGTTTTTCTTCTGGTGTCATATACAATGCAGAACCGTATTCTTGGCGACACTGTCGAGACCATCCTTCGTCTGTATATGCAGCGCCTCCTCCGGCGCCCAATACTTCTTCACGCTTCTTCTTACAATCCAACTCCATTTGGTGATACATTCCATCAAATGTGGCCGTTCCATCTGGCATTGGAAATACAAGTGTTGTCGCGGCTTCTTCTGGAGATACGAGATCAAATCCATAATTTTCCAAAAGTTGCGTAAGGTAGTCGAAATTGACAAGATATTCACGGGTGGACTTATTGATTGTATCTTGAAATACTTCTATTTCATAACCAATACTACTGCTGTCGGGTTGAAATTCGGTCTGGTGATATTTCTTACGCGCCGACCATATTTTATGTGGGTCGTGACTACTGCTTCCAGCGCCGGCGCTGCTGCTTAGAACACTGATTTCATCTCCGGATTCTAATCTCGCCAGCGCCTGAAATATACGCGCACCATCAAAGCACGTTCCAATGAAATATCCGCCCAATTTTGTACATTCGGACACATTCTGAAGAAATGTATGTAGTTTCATAATATTTTCAAAGAAGTAGTGGATTGCAAATTGAACAGAGCAAACATCAAATCCTTCGACCCCACGACCATAATGCGGATATACTCCACGACCCAATAAACTCGCATCTTTTGCACCTTCGCCGAAAATGGCGCGTGTAATAAGTCGGTATCTTTCACTGATTGCGGCTTGACCTGCACGTATCTCTTTGCTACTATCTCCATGAATGAAGATCGCGTCAGGAATATTTTGCTTGGTCTTCTTGATATCCAAATATCTGGCGCACACACCGTCGAATTTATGTTCGAGATTATCCTTTGAATAATCAATCCCGAATACGAATCCGAGTTTCGCCGCAATCCATTTCGGTAAATCGCCGCCTTTTCCAACAGCCAGATCGATTAATGTGTTTCCTGGGCGTGCAACACTCATTATTAATTTTCGCTTAATATACAAATTGTGGAAATCTCGCATTCCTTTTGTAAGTGTGCGCAATTTTGTTCCGCGACCAACATCGACACCTCCCCCTCCTCCAATGGATTCAGCGTGATTATAATAGATATCATTGCTGATCAATTCATCTGGTATTCCCTCACCAGTAGATATCATTTCGTCCGTGATTGCATTATGGATCGAGTGCCAGTTATTGTTTGCAACATGATAGGCGTTTCCGTAATTTTTGCCACCAGTGCGATATTCCGCAGTTTTATCATGACGAACACGTAATGGTGACCACCGCCAATTCACCGGTTTAGATTCGTCGTAACTAAATTCAACTATGGTTTCATCATGGATAATATCGTTTTCTGTTGTCATCATTTGGTTCACACCGGCTTCATCTGGTCGCAACATAATGTGGCAAATGTGCGCATCATTGTCATAAGGATATGTGGGATAAAACGGCGCAGGTTTATATGTATCACCGGTTGTATGTTCATCCCGGATACCGCCGCCGCCGCCACCGCCAGTTCCTTCAATCAACGAAACACATGGATTCAGATGTCCGTGTTTCTTCTCATCATAACCCACACGCAGAATCAGTGTCTTATACTGCTGGATTTGCACACACCGAGACATATCCAACCCAGATTTGAATACATTGCTCACAAGATCTTCAGTATCTTCTCCTTTTTTTGTGGTGACAAGGAAATCGATTGTATTCATATGGATCGGTTTCCATTTGAACGAATAGTCCCACGTTGTTTTGTATAAGGGTCCTGCAACTGTATTATCATTGCGCACATTGCTGCCTACTCCAAAATCGAGCGGTGTAAATATAAGTCCGTCGGTATGATATTCAAACTGATGTTCATTACACTTACGTAAGATAGCAGCGCAGCAGTCAAAGATGGTCTTTCCTGATGATTCTGATGCAATTTCGAATTTCTTTGTTTCAATACGAATAGGCGGTAATGAATCTGCACCACCTGAAACACACTTCAATTGTAGGTTCTTCACGAGACTTTCCATTAATGGTAGACGAAAATTGGTGAGAACTTGATCATCCTCGATCGATGGGAAGAAGAGTCGAGAACGAATGTCGGCTTTATGAACGAAATAAACGTCGAAAGCCAAGAACACATTAATGAAGACACCATTTTTACTGTGAAGGATGTGTTCGCCATCCAAAAGCGAATTGTATAGTTTTGAATTTAATGAAACTGCGCCAGTGAATTGGACGTTCATGTTCATGTCGATCAGGTAGACATGACCTGTTTTGGGTGCAACGAAAAGGAGTTTACGTTGACCATCCGCCTTTTCTGTTACCGAATAATTCAAACGAATATTGGGGACCTTGGAATCAGGATCGATTGGTCGAATATTTTGCATTTGTAACGTATATGAAGACGGTCCGATAAAATGCTTTGGGCGTAATGTGATGGCGGGTGTTCCTCTGTCGCGTTCACGTTCACGTTCGAGCATTTTGACTCTTGCACTTTCGCGTTCGGTTTCATTGCCTTGGTCATCTCGGTCATCTCGGTCATCTCGGTCTCTACGACCTCGGCGACCTCGACTGTCATCGTCGCTTTCATCGTCACTGTCACGGTCGCGGTCGCGGTCGCGAGTCTCGTCGGGATAAATCAAATCGTGATATTTACGTTGAATACCGCGTATTTCTGATACCGAAATAGGGTAGTTTGTTCCTTGCATCCCCGACATCATAATTTTAATCATTTTACGCAGATTATCTATAAGGTGTTTTGGGTGATTGAAAGCAGTTCCGGGTCCAACAAGATCATTAATCACCTCTATTTCCATTTCATACCGAATTGGACTTTCAAGCACTTTCGCAGCGTCAAATGTAGATGCTGAAATATAACCGGTTTGGTCTTTTAACGACTCCTTTACAACACTCATATCAATTTGAAACGGGAAATCAGGATGTGTTAGCGTGCTCCGATTAATATACCGAAATGTCTTCTTGTTATCATTCCATGTTTTCAAAATAGAACGCGCCAATGTAGATGTATTCGCGATGCGCTTCTCACGTTGATAACTTACCTTGAAGTTGAAGTCATCGAATATCACGGGATGTATCGTATCGCCACTACTACTTCCTGCAGGACCTCCTCTTGCTCTGAAATCGTCTCCTTCTCCTTCGACTCCGGTTCTCGATGCTGCAACTGTTTTTGCATACATTTTCTGTGTAAAGAGAACGTATTTCTCATCTGGCGTATTTGTCTTGCAGTAATTTTGGACATCATTGATACCATGAATCTCCGCGCGAATCAGTGAAAGTTTGGTTTGCCCCGTTCGTTGGTCGATGAACTCGTTCTGTATTTTCAAGGAATACCCGTTCTTTTTGGTAAAGATAAACCCCGACGATAATAATTTCTGAATGACTCCGTCGAAATTTTCTCTCGTGGTTGGCGCATTTCCTCTAGTCCCAAACCGTATTTCCAATTCCGGAACACCATCTGTTTTATCAAGCAAGCCTTCTAAATAATGTGACACAATTTTTTCGAATTCATATTGTTTCGAGGACGCTGTCGAAGATGACACACCACGATTTCTTGGCATTTGTATATATATGAATCGGATATTATTTATACATTAATTCATATATATAGATCAATTTTATACTCAGATGCATTTACAGATTGCTTCGTATAATTCGGGTTTTGTCTTACGTTTTTCTATTCCTATTGAACCAAACTTACCTGGTATAATATTTGCAACAGGCAATCCCAACTTCGTCGAAATATCTACGAGATCTTGCAGTTTATATGCAGATATTGGGCGAATCGGCGCCGATATACTCTCCATCAACCAGTAATTCTCGCGAATATATTGCAAGTATTCGGTTTTAATTTTGTCAGGGCATGTATATAATACATATTTTCCTTTTATTTTCTCAATGATGGCCGTGCTGCTGCCACTGCTTGCGCCATTTTGAATTTCGTAATATTTCCTTTCTTGCACAATACACAATGAGATATTTTTACATAAGACGATTGCTTGCATTGTTTCCAAATGAATAAATGGTTTATGAACTAGACTTTCTTCAAGTCCAGTTAGTTTGATTTTATTTGCTTTCAATATCGGTTTGTGTTTACGGATCATTTCAACAAGGTCGAATTTGAATGTATTCGATTCGGTATAATGATTCTCGATGGTTTCAAATCGTTCTAATCCATGTATCATAATATACGCGATCCAAAGAAGGGAATCTGATGCAGCGCCAGAAGGCGCTATTATAAATTTCATCAATGTATCTCTATCAAAACCGGTAGATGGGTTACATGGCAACGACACTGACAATTTACTTGACGTGGACGTGGACGTGGACGTGGACGCATCGTCGTCTGATTCTGTATCCGACGATGACGATACCGGCAACGTAACAGGCTCCGGCGCTGGCAACGGGACATATTTCTCTTTAAACGAATCTATATCATAATACGTCATTCTATTATTTAGATTTTCAGGTGTGAATGAAAAAAGGTTATATAAACATGGAATCGCCGCCATTGAATCAGCGCGCACAGTTATATATTATAGTGAATTATCTTTATGCGTTTTATTATCAAAATATTCCTTCGACAGATATTGCTTCTGCTCTTCAATTTTGTTTAATTGTTCTTCTTGCTGTATGACATACTTCATATAATTCTCTAATTCGTGTAAGGTTGTATCATTTATTTTGGAAATATTTATAAAAACTCCATTTTTATTTTCATTGATCTGCGTTTGTTTGTTGTATAATATGCGTAGTATCTCGATCTGATGAATCACTGGCATATTTTCGATACCATCTTTAAGCAACATCAAGTAATTTGTTTTTGTTTCTACTTGTTGCGCAATATTCTGTAGTTCATTCATGGCGGATAGACTTGCGATGATTGGTGGTGGCGTGGATATAGCGTTTTCACTCATGTGTGCAGCAGGGTCGGGGTAGTCGTTTAAAAAAATAACATAACAAAACTTTATACCCTTTCTTTTGTGAAGAACACTGAGACCGACATTCATGATGAGTATGGAGGTGATTCAGCGTCAATTAACATTGCAATCACCGTAACGTGTGTGTCATGTAGCACAAATCGGCGACCAATAATTTCAACAGTAAGAATATCATTTTCTTCAATCCGCGCAAATAACTCGCTGTTTTTCATATTCATATCTCGCGAGAGAAACACTTCGATCGGAGAGACGCATCCTTTGCTCAAATCCATTGCTCCGGCGCGGATACCAGCTTGAGTAATTGTTCGTGCAACGCATTTAATCACAGAATGCTCATCTGGAAAACATATGAGACAATCCGTGACAATATCAAACACAATATTTGCGCCAGACAATGTTCCGCATGAATACGAATGAATTGAAATAGACGATGGACATATATAACCTTCGATCGAACAACGACCTTCTAAATTTTTGGCCAATTCTTTTTCCAACAGTTGTTTGACATCGACGCCTTGTTTGATTTTATAAAATGGAATCGTTAACTTTCGGTTCACTTGTTTTTTCGTAAAAAGGGTAGGATCGCAATAGTGTTCTTTGATCGACGACGGTGCGGGAGGAGATGGTGCGACTTGTGTAGATTCAGATATCACTAACGAGACGGTAGATCGCGCCTTCTTTTTCGGTCGAATCGTCCTCTTATTTACAGACGAAGATGGCGAGCATGATGCAGATGAGGCCATTACAACGAATGAAGGATAGCTATATGGATTCTAGTTTTACATTTATATCTTTATCAATTTTATTCAGATATAATCACATATTATGATATCATATCCGTTTGCTGTAGTCGTGGATTTGACGATTTGAAGCGGACCAGCGCATCCGTAGATAGTTCCGGACCGGACGAATTCATCACATTCATCCTTTGTTGCATGAGGCGGAATGGGTTGAAGAGTGTGCTTGAATACGCCATGACGTAATATACGACAATTGAAATCCGCGTCGCGAATAACAAATGGTTGTTGACAGTGAAGGCAATTGAAAATATAGTCCATTACAAAAACAGGTATTGTAGTATACTTTTCGTGTATAATACAATAATATAATAATATAATAAAAATTACACCAACTCACCAATAACCGAAATTGCTTCATCCCCGATTTCGAACCGCTGACCGATAACACGAATACGGATTTCTTCCTCTTCTTGAAGTCGCGTAAAATCAGCGCGGTCATAGTGATGATCTCGCGCAATAAAAACGACGACGGGTGATTTCGGTTCATTGAGTGTGGCGCGAATACCGGCCAGAGTTATATTTTTAATCACGCATGAAAAGACGACGCCTTCCACGAGAGAACACGCTAGACATTCATATACGATATCAAAAATAGCGTGTTTTCCGTATAAATATCCATTTGAGTATGTCAATATTTTCACACTGCCGGGTCGAATAAAACCTTCGGCCATACACTTTCCCTCCACCATTTTCGAGAGAATGTGTTCGAGGGTATCTTTTACATTACGCCCGATGATACGAAATGGGATTTGTAGTTTTCGCGTTAAAAGAATCGTAGTATAAATGCCCAACTTTGGTTTAGATTGAATTGCTCCCTGCGCAGTTCCTGGCGTTGCATATTTTGAAATGGAGGCCATATTCATGTAATTACTATAGTATTATACTTTTATTTCTATATATTTTCAATATCACATAATATGGATTCGCTTGGCGTGAAGAACCATTTACGACCGTTTATCCGATTTTTATTGAATGTGCGAAATAAGAACTCTTGAAATACACACAACTCGCGTTGGGTTCGAAACTTGGTGTTTTCATTCGTGAGTTTATATACATCGCCATTTGTAGTCTCATTTAACGAGAGAAGTTTGTTGATTAATGTTATGGTTTCAGTTTTACCGGCCTGATCGCATCGCGCCCCCTTATCGCGTTTATTCGACATTACTCTTACCTTAAATACGAGGTATTCATTCTTAAATAAAGAAATAAAACCTACTACAGTATTTATATTTTGAATATGTTTCGTTTGTAATTCGTCTAAAAGTAATTTGAAATCACGTTGATCTTCTGGTTCGGCAACTGTCCATTCTCTCGTTTCATACCGTAATACAACTAAAGTGTAATTCGGTTTTTGTTTTTCATGAAACAACAGCAGACCTTGATCTTGTGGAACGGATGAGGTCGAACCAGCTCCCGACGCCGACGCTGCTGCTGCTGCTGCTCGTCGTCCGACCAATACACGCCGTATCATTTGTTGTGAGTAATAGTTGAGGATCATTCTCTCAAACGGTATAAGCGGTTGAATAGATATAGACGCACTCCCTGCACCGCCTGCGCTGCTGCTAACCGTGGTCGTCATTGAATAATTATTTTTTTGGTAGAGATAGTTTAATAATACAAGACTGTCTTCAAACTTATCTATTTCTTCAAGAAGTCTTGCAATAATAAACTCGATCATCTCTTCTTTTGTAATTTGAAATTCTTCTGTTCGAGAGATTTGGTCGATTATCTTCTCACAATAATAATACCATTCAACTTGGTCTTTTGTTGGTTTATCATATAACGTCTGACATGTTTCAAATTTATTTGCAAGTGTAATAAGAATTTGTGTTGCCTTGTTCTCTGCGTCAGACCCGGTGTCGGACTCTGCGTCGGACCCTGCGTCTTCGGGTTGTCCGACTACGACTGCATCGCCAATTCTCTCGGATGATTCGAATGAACCTTGCACTTCTGCGCCGAGAGATGCAACTGCTTTTTTTACTTTACTAGCTACACTCTTATTTGATCTTGCTGCTGCTGCTGCTGCGGCAGGCGCACTCGATGACGATTGTCCAGACACACCACCATCTCCGATACCAAGATAATCTTCGGTTACTTCGGCTGCAAGTGGATATTCCACGGATGTGTGTTTATAAGCAACTGGCGCGCTTCGTTCATGTATCGTAATATGCTTATCTGTGAGTTCGATGGGTTGAAAGAGATAATATTCACCAACATTAATAACTCGACCGAGTCGTCCGTATTTGTCATTCACGTATTCATTCGGATCACTCACGATTTGTGTTAATGCAAGATTGATTTGCGCAATAGGATAATGCCGAATTGAGTTGATATGAGAGATGATTCCTCTTGCACCCGTTTTTTTGTAAAAAAACCCGTCCTTGTATAACTCTTTGATTTTGTGAATAATTTTGTCCATATTCATCGACATAAACTTTTCATTGAATGTATCTAGACGAACATTGCCGCCTTGCCGTGGTTCGCTGTCGCTGTCACTGTCACTGTCGTCACCCATACCATATAATTCTTCTTGCTCTTGGATAGGTCGTCCGTTTGAAAATGTTGGACGACATGTATACTCACATCGCTCCATATAATCACATAACGCTGAATACGGGCGTGCGCCAACTTGATAATCAATCCGTTTACGTGACGAGAGATTTTGCTGGACTACCTGATTCAGTTGTGCCGCAGTTTGCGTATTATGTTGTATATTGAGGAGACAATCCACGGCAGATGTTCGTAATGCGCGAGAGACAACGCCTATCTTTACTGCTTTGAACTCCGAGAGTCTGTATAAATATAAATCAATGGCTTCTATTTCAGGGTTTGAAAGTTGCGACCCATATAAATACAGTTCAACGTTTCGATGCGAATAAGGAAGGCGTTTATGACTGCAATTTCGGATAGCGCGCCCAATGATTTGTTCGAGGAGATTCATATTATACCATGGTTCCAGGATATGCACTTGACGAATATTCTTGAAATCAAGACCTTCACTTCCAGCCACTGAAATAATAACGACTTTTACATTTTCGCCATGCGTATTATCGTCGTTTGTAAGCGCTTTTAGTTCATAAAGATTATCTGGCGAAATTGTTGGATCGCCTGTAATGACAGAATATCTGGCCGGACGAAAAGGTTGATTTGGAAATTTAGATTGATGCTGACGTTGGGGGAGCATCGTAATCGCGTCTATAGTCGGAGTCGGTCGATTTCTGAATAGCGATGAATTCCCTCCGGCAACGCTATACCGTGTAAAACCCAGTTCTTCTAATGCAAGTGCCATCGGGACAACTCCGCCATCAATATACTGACTATATGCAAGGACGATACCGTCACTTTTCACTATAGTGTCGCATATATTTTTGATTTTTGCAGAATATCGCCCAATATTTTCCGGCGCGAAGATACGCGATGACGTCTTTGTCGTTGTTTCACTGCTGGGTAATCTAAAATTACGCGTAAAATCCGAACGATATTCGAAATTCAGACGCATTGGCGGATTACCCGTTTCTTCATATGACATAACATGACGCAATCCTTCCTTCCCGATACATGCAGCAATATCAAACTCATCATTGGGGTTATTTATATACTCAATGAGCGAAGGATGTGGGTAAACAATATTCAATGCTTCAAGAGGTCTCTGAACGACCGCATATCCAATCGTATCCATATTTTCGAATGAAGGAAAATCGACTGATTCTACAACAGTTGTCTCGTCAATCGCATTCAGTGCGGCGCCGGCGCCGGCTCTTGCAGAAGTTTCGACCGGGTCTTCGCTTTTTCCTTTGCCTTTGCCTTTCCCTTTCCCTTTTCCTTTTCCAGAGGCTTCTGTCGCTACCGCAGCTGCTGCTGCCGCAACCTTTTTCCTACGGACCATTGCAGTCTTTTTATAAATATACATGGCTTTCATATCGTTAATTATAAACCGATACGCAGCTTCTTGTATATCCCCGACTTGCATCATATATACGTCAATGTGCTCAATGGGTTGATCAATGTGACGTCCATTGAGTTGGGTTCGTGGATATCCAGCGCCACCATTTGTGCGGATAAGAAGCGAATGTTCCGGCGAGTGTTCTCTCGGAAATATCCTATATGGAAATGTATACGGATTTTCACCACGAACAAATGATATATACCCTGTTGATTTTCGAATAAGAAGTTCCATACCAATCTCTCGACCTTCTGCATCCAAACGAAAGTTTCCGCGTTCATCAAACACATCTGCGATATCAATGGTTGCACGACGATCATTCAGGTTCATCAGGTTTATCAACCATACGATTTCTTTATAACTATTGTACATCGGTGTTCCTGATAACAGCAAAAGACGCACATTATTTACCTTTTGAACAATCTGGAACAATATCTTCGCAACACGTTTATCGCGGTTATCATCAGTAATACGGATATTATGAACCTCGTCGATAATAATCAATGTATTTGCGAATAATTTACGCAACTTTGTAACAGATAATGTTTCGATCGCAAGTGTCTCCATATCAGCAGCTTTGGTCAGTTCAGCAGCCGATTTACGACCTTTTTTGGCAACCGATGCGACGACTGCATTTATTCCCGACGCTGCTGTTGCTGCACCCGTTTTACGCCGCACCTCCTGTATCACCGCATCATCTTGTGACAGACCGATACTTGATGCATTCGTCCGTGCATAATTCGCAAATTCATTATACCCAAAAAACAAGTAATGTGATGAAATTAAACGGCGAATCTGTTTGATAATTTTATCGCGTGTAAACCCCTTCATATTCATCGGGTTTATTTCCTTGATAAATTTATTTCCAGTGCATGCGCGAATATTCCAAACCCCCGGTTCAATCTCTCGAAGTTCTCGTTCATCAAAGAGTTGTAGGCGGAAATTTTCTTGTACATTTGGGGATGCGATCACGATGATTTGTTGATTGATTCCCATTTGTTTCATGTAATCGCGCATCTCTTCTGCAACACTAATGGCGGAACACGTCTTCCCCGTTCCAAGTCCATGATACAGTAGCAAACTATTATACGGTGTTTCAACAGAAAGAAAATTACGGACGAACTGCTGATTCGGTGCAAGTTCGATCTGCGCATTGCACAAAATTTCGGCCTCTTCTTCCACGTTTTTTGTATTATCAACATCCATCTTGGTATCGAAAAACTCTTTACGAAGCGCGATTTTGGTATTAAAATTCGGATCATTTAAGGTAGGATATAACCCTTTTCCTGCAGCAGCACCTTCACTGTCACTGTCACTGTCACTGTCACTGTCACTGTCACTGCCACTGCCAGGTAATATTCCAATATCATGTATTGTCATCTCTCGTTCTAGCAATTCCTTTTTCAGTAATAGTTTATTGAACTCCTTACTAAATGGATTATTGAGTTCTTCTGGTTTAAGGCGTTGCCGCCCTTCTTCAAGGTCTTTCTTCATTCGTTCTATATTCACTCGGGGTGTGATCACCGGGGCAGCAGCAGCGCCAGCGCCAGCGCCGGGTTTCGATTTCATCGTGCGTAATATCTTCTTTTTCTTTGGCGGTGCATCTACCGGTCCAGGCGGCGTCACTGCAAGCGCAGCAGCAGCCACCGACGCCACCGACATTTCCATCGGCACATTTTTTTCATTTTCATCGATACCCTGATTTTCCATTATTAGTATTGAATCAGTTATCCTTTATATAACTATACGAAATAAAAAGGATAAATACAGTCGAACTACGTATTTCAAAAAATTCTATAGCGGGATAATATGTTATTGACCTTACGAACAATACCTATTTTTTCTAAATTATAAGGTCTTATTGCTTGAACACATTCATCAAATGTCATCCATTTCATGAGACCAACTTCCATAATGTCATGCGCTTTTTTCGGTTTCTTATCTAAATCCACCATTGCAAGAAAATACTTCTGTTTATAACATTTCATATCCGACCCCATAAATATCTCTTCAAAGGGCGCGATATTTTGGATAACATTTTCGGTAGTGATATCATACCCAGTCTCTTCTAGACATTCTCTCAGCGCACATGGCAGATCTTTTTCGTTGTAATTTCTGCGCCCTTTTGGAAACCCCCATTCCGTCTCGGTCCACTGTGTAGTAGATTCGTCGATGAATTGCTGGAGTGTTTTTATACGCCCATCTTTCGTGCGAATCCCACTAAGCACATGCCGGTATTTTTCATACGAGACATGTTCTTCATTTTTATATTGACTGCCGCGTGTATACTCTCCCCATAACAAACGCCATAATTGTTCAAAAGTAAGACGCATTAGGTTTGACTTTTCGACGATTGTCATTTCGTCGATAATGCGCTGGATATACGCCTCATCGTTTAACGAATACTTACCACGAATGAAATCTACAAACCCGAATGAGTCGCGGCGGCGGATCATAAGAAATTCGGGTCCTGTTTCCCCACACCGAAATGCAATCACGCCAATACTTGTAATCGGGGCGCGACAATTATTATAGACATGATTATTCCGATTACAGTTATTACAGAAATATTTGGTGGCGTCATTTACGCCACCGCCACTGTCTCCTCCACCTATACTGCCAGTTTGTCTACTTTGCCGTAACTGAATTATTTCCGAATAAGATAATGCGGATTTAGGGTTGTTTATTTTTTTTGCGTGACCTTGCAATTCACGCACCACCACTGAAGAATTTACTTCATCATGTGTATTTTTTATTTCATGATCCATTTTGACTTATCGTATTTATGTCATTGTTTTTATGTCATTTCATAGTAAGCAATGCTAAAACTTGATGCGAAGATATGGGGACCGCATTATTGGTTTGTTTTAATGACGTCGGCTGTCAACTATCCAGATCACGTGAACGACATTGTGCGTAAAAAATACTATGACTTCATCCAGAATTTTTCGATGCTTATTCCAGATCCCGAAATGTCGGCCGAATTCGATCGCATGTTAGACAAATACCCGGTTCGACCCTATTTGGACAGTCGCGATTCGTATATTCGATGGGTTCATTTCATTCACAATCGATATAATGTCATCTTGATGAAGGATGAACTTCCGCTACATGACGCACTCGAAAAATATTACCTTCATTACCGACCGAAACCAATTCAAATCATGGAAGAATTGAAGTATCGAGAGAAGTTAGTGTATTTGTTAATGATGGTTGGACTAGGATATGCAGCGTATTATTACCATAACCGGTAATATACCGGCAAAATAATCCATACTATATATAACCAATACATACATACATACATACCAATACACAATATGATAAAGACGGAATACATTGTGTTTATTATTACTGCAATTCTAATTGCAAATACATACTATGACGGTCAAATGATCAAGTTATTTCAAAGCAACCAAAAATGGATTAAAATGGCGACATTTGGGTTCATCGGATTGTCGCTTTTTATGTTCTTGCGCCGTAATCCTGAAAACTCTAGGCAATTATTATATCACGCCAATGATATTATTAAGTATATGCCGATAAGCAAGGGGACGGCAGATATGATAACGCCGTTTTTCGATATGACGGGTCGGACGCCTCCCAACCTCGGTGGGGCGACGAGCAGCGGGGCGATGGTCGGCGGGGCGACGAGCGGTGCGATGATGAGCACAATAGGATTAAATACAGCGCAACCTATCAGCGCTGCCGAGAGACGGGTTCTTAACTCTGGCAAAGGGTCTAGCAAACGCAGCGTTAGTGAAACTAAGAAAAAATATGTTGCCGCACAACAAGGATGGAAGTGTGGAGATTGCCAGCGCCAATTACCTGCGTGGTTCGAAGTTGATCATGTGATAGCTTTAGAACATGGTGGATCCAACCATGTAGATAATTTAGTGGCGTTATGTCGGGATTGTCATGGAAAAAAGACGGCAATGACGTTCTTATAGAAAACAGCGTAACTCTTATTCGCATTATTATATCTTATAATTATAACTGTGTGGTTGGTTATCATTATAAATATAAATGGATGCACCAGCACCAATTGAACAATCATCCTCCTTATCAAAATTAATAGACTTATTGCCATTGATTATTATTTCAGTAATTGTTTTGATTGGATTTTTTACATGGGAAATCTTCACCAAACATCTAGAACCATTTATATTGTTGATAACTAGTATATTATTTGCAATATGGATATATTCTGGGGATATTCGTTCTTATGTGGATTGGAAAGAGAAAAACGACAAGGGCGGCAACCCTTTGTTAACTGAACCGAAAGGGGAACTGCCTCAAATATCAAACACAATGATCATAATTATTGTTGTTTGTGTTGTAGTGTTGGGGATCGGTTTAACTGTTGGTATATCGAGTTATCAAATTGGTAATAAAATCGGTAGTGCATCAAAACATGATAATATTTTGAGTTATATTGGATATGGATTTCTTGGTTTTGGTGGGATTACATTATTATCTCTTCTATGGCAAGCATTTCAAGGAGAATCAACAATTGGTTCAAACACCTTTAAGATCATTAGTGGTTTACTTTTATCAGTAGTTGGTATATACTTGATCGCGAGATTCTCTATTATAGGCGCTAGTATAGGTCTCAAATCTGTAGAGAAAGACCAAGTAAATGATTCTTCTACGAAAGAAAATTCACTATCCATTGCAAATACCGTTTTGAATTCAGGATTAATAATGCAGGTATGCGCAATACTAGCCGGATTGTATATGATGTACCGATTCAAATTGTTTCATCCTGACGCCGGCGATGGGAGCAACGTAATTACTGCAAATATTAAATATGTTCCATTCGTAATTTCGTTAATAGTTGGTATCATTTTCTTCGCAAGAACTGGAACTGATGATGATAATAAAAATACGTATATAGCGCACGGAATCGTCTATATGGTTCTTGCTGCTATAACTCTTTTGATAGCGTTGGGGAATTTAAGCAAATTCACGTTATTCAAAGGAAGTGGATTAGTCTTGGCAGTTGGAGTTATTGGCGTCATTATTTTGAATTTCGTCACATTGAATGAAAAATCAAATTTTGATTTAACCAAAGATGACGCAAATAACGGAAACGCCTATTATCAACAAGTAAAAGCAGAAGTTACAAAGGAATTACAAAAATCAGGTAAACCGGAGGATATCACGGATGCAAAAATTAATGAAAAAATGCAGCAACGAATGAATGAACTCAATAATTCAAACGACAAAATTGTTAAAGATATCAATAATACTTTGCTCAGTTTTGCGTTGGTGATTGTCATAGCAATCGGGTTGTTTTACGCTGCAAAAATGAAAATTGCGGAATGTCAGAGGTTACCTGCCAAGATACATAATATTTTTGTGGGGGATTGTAAAAAGGATACAGATTTCATAATAAATAAAAAATTGAATGATGCATTAAAAAATAAACCGGAAAAAATCGAAAACATAACTGGGGATCAGTGGGATAAAATAATAGAGTCGAATGAGAGTGCTAGTGATCCAGATAAATTCAGTGAATTCGCAGTGAAACTTGCCCGATCCTCACGTTGGATCCCTTTCTTTACCATCATACTTATCATTCTATGTGTGTCCATGCTATTCACAAAAGTAACCACATCAGAAGCAACGATGGAATGGATTGCGAAATCGTTTCGTGGTGATATGTTCCCGAAAGTAAAAGAACTCCTTGATACATTTTTCATCGTATTTATCGTCGGTCTCGTATTATGCGCAATATTATTACTGCCAATGATTCAAGAACCCGGTAGTCGAGGACTCGATGTAATCACGAAATTTATCGATTCCATTCAGGTGTGGCAGTATAAAGAAAATACGAAACCAGGGATCTCTAATTGGGTTGCGGGAATTGTAGGATTTCTAGTTGTGGCCATTGTCGGATTATCGTGGATGTGGACAAATCTATCACAAAACACGCCTCTTCCAGATAACTGGGGTTGGATATTTACTGCAGTTTTACTTTTTGCGGTTTGTTGCGTTCCTGCATTTTTTCATTCATGGAAAGGAGAACTACATTCCGACTTTGAAAAAGACGGTGTATTTGTGCGCATTTTACGACTCTTCTTTACTTCAGCATACTTGGTTCCATTATTGTTATTATCTGTATTCAAACTCATTATATACTTCATTCCATGGTTTATTGGACGTCAATTCGAAAAACCTGAACTGAAAAAACAATTCGAAGATGAGATGACAAAATGGAATTTTACAAAATGGAAAGCTGCTGACGACGATAAGGTGAGAGGAACCGATCTTCGTTTGTTTGGATTAGGTAATATACCGATACCGGCCGATGTAGTTACATCAAAGAGTGAAGTCACGACAGTTACCTCAGCGCCAATCGCCAATGCTAGTGCTTCTGCTCCTACTGCTGCTCCTGCAAATGCTCCTGATGATACCGCAGCAGCGTCAGAATCAGTTGATCAAACCAAAGTGAATGCAGTAGGAAAACTCTTCAAGGTCATCTTCATTGTCATCGCATTCGTGGTTTTGATATTGACAATTATTTATACCGTATACAAAATTGACGCAGATATCAAACAACCCGGAGCAGACGCCTCAAATTATGAAGATATTACTAAAAAATTGAGCAGTCCAACCGCATATACAATGTACGCCATCATCGGAATCGTCGGGATTGCCGGTCTTGTTGCCTATCTCCGAGAGAAATTTAAAACGGCGAACCAAAAAAATCCAGAGGACTATCTTTTCGATGACTTTAAACCGGAAGACTCGAATAATCCAATGCGCCAACTCACATTCGGAATGACACATATTATCTATATCGTATTGATGATTGTTGTTTGGATATATGACACCGAGAAAGATGACAAGAATCGGATGTCTGTAACTGGAATGACAGTATTGGGTATTCTGATATTATTTTTTCATTACATCTTAGAATTCGTGGATAATAAATTACCACAAAAACTTGGTGGTGGTGAATCATCAGAAGAAAATACAGAAAGAAATAATGCCCCGAGTCTTTTATCGAACATACGTTTTATTATCAATACTGTATTTTTAATTGTATTAAGTGTTCTCGCCTATTACAAACAGCATGGTGTGATGGTCGCGCTCATTGTGATCATGTTCATATTCCATCTAACAAAATCGATTCTCGGTGTGAAACTATTGAAATTATTGTGGGCGTGCATCATTTATATCCCATGTCTCTTCTTAGATCTTGTTCAAAATTTTCAAGGCACTGTTGGAGATACGAGTCGCACAATTTGGATCATCGTCGCAATCGAATTACTGCTTATCGCCATTTTATACGGCGGACCTTACCTAGTGAATTATATTGGTGCTTCATCGTCACAAATTGTCGCGGCTCCTATATCCATCAAAAAGAAGTATGATACAAATCTCACGACACAAAGTAAGGAGATTTTCATATACCATAATACAAGGATTGACCGAACACCAGAAGATGCAGCAGCCAACTGCCCTCCTGAAGAGAAAAAGAGATACAATTATGGAATTTCCGGGTGGTTTTTCTTAAACAATAATGTAACAACTGCATCGAGTGATTTAGAAATATTCAATTTCGGAGATGTTCCAAAAATGACATATAATCCATCGAAAAATGAACTGAAGATCTTTTGTAATACACTTGATACGAAACAAGGCGGTAACGCTGGTAATGTTCCAAGAATCGAAGAAATCTATAATTCTAGGTCAAATAATAATGCGATGGCTATAGCGCAACGATCATCCGAACAAAAGAAGACAGCACTGCAGATGACAATAGAAGGTGAAGAGTTGGACGCAGATATTCCTCTTCAAAGGTGGAACTATTTTGTCATCAATTATGACGGAAAAAATATGGACTTTTTCATCAATAATAAATTGATATTCAAGAGCAAATTCATTATGCCAGATATTCAATTAAAATCTATCACAATTGGAGATACAAATAATAACCAAGGATTAAACGGACGTATTTGCAATTTCGCGTTCCATAAAATCCCTCTTACAAAAGAACAGATACGATGGACCTATAATATGTTGAAAACACAGGATCCGCCTATGATTGGTGGAATGAAGACGGTGGAAGATGAAGTCAAATCAACTGGTTCAACAAATGTATATTCATGATAGGACAAATCTACCTATTTACGCTACGTATTATTATATGTATAATATTTATACGAATAATTATTATATATAAATGAATTCCAAACTCGTTCTCGCAGTCATCGTAATTCTTCTATTGTTATATGTTATTTTCAAGGCTTTGACAACTACGTATACAAGTTTAGGAACTATGCAAAAATGGGGCAATGCAACCACACTACAAGGTTCCAACTTACCGAGTAGTTTTAAGGCGAATAGCGCAATTTCGATTTGGTTTTACATCAAGAAGTGGGTTAATGGAACCAAGGTCATTGAATTTCAAAAGAATACAGAGACAATCTTCCAAATCAGGTTTCAATCCGGCACAAACATCATCCAGATTTTACCAAGATCGGGAAAATCTGAACCTGATTTAGATTGCGATATTTCCGATTTTCCTCTACAAAAATGGGTGAACCTCATTGTTAGTTTCAACGGTTCAGCCATGGATGTTTATGTAGATGGTAAGTTAGTAAAATCATGTGTTGTAAATTTAGGATCAAAACTCAATGAAACGACTACAATTATTTTAGGCGACGCTGCCCGACTTTCAGAGGATGTTGGTTTCATCACCAATGTTAAATTGAAGGCTGATCCGATAGCGCCACAAGAAGCCTGGGATATTTACGCACAAGGATTCGGTGGAAGTCCTTGGAGTGATCTTCTCAATAAATACAAGGTTAAATTGAGTTTCATTGTAGATAATCAGGAACAGGCCAGTGTCAGCACATAATTAAATTCGAAGACAGTCTGTAAACAATGTATTTATGTTCCATGAATACATTGTTTTTTTTATTAGTTATATATAGTAATAAATATAAAAAAGCATCTATAAATAATGAGTGACGGTAGCGGAAGCAGTGGAAGCAGTGGAAGCAGTGGAAGCAGCGGAAGCAGTGGAAGCAGCGGAAGCGACAGTGGTGGATTTTTGAATAATATAACTTCAAGTTTTTCAAAACCAGGCGATGCGGGTCTTTCTTCATCGGGAAGTGGCGGATTTGGATTAAAAGAATTTATGGAGTCGAATAGTCTTGTTGCAAAATTCGCCTTTGTTTTGATGGTGTTTATCGTCTTATCTGTTTCAATCAAACTGGCGATCATCGGCGTATCGTATTTATTGCTTCCATCGTTGTCACCATTTGTATTGGATGGCACATATAATACTGAAAATGGTGTAAAATATATTGCACAAGATCCAGCCAAAAAGGATTCAATTCTTGTTTCTCGATCAATGAATGAAGATGGTGGTTTAGAATATACATGGTCGACATGGTTTTTGATTAATGAGGTCCCATCTCAAAAAGACCAATACTCAAGAATATTTAGCAAAGGTGGGCAAGGAACCAAATCAACTGTCGATGGTATATACTACCCCAATAATGCACCGGGATTGTATGTCAAATTTTCAAATGACACTACTGTGACAAATCCAGATAGAAAAGACAAAGGTGTCAATGTTACATTACTTGCCCTTGTCGATGTTAGTGGTAAAAATAACAGTTCTGATAAGAAGAATAATTTACACGAGAAACTGATTACAACCGATATTCCTATGAAAAAATGGGTGAACGCCGTTATTCGTGTTACAAATAACGTGATCGATTTGTATATAAATGGTCGCCTGGCGCAGCGTCGCAAAACAGTCGGTATACCGCTTCAAAATTACGGAAAGATAAACATTGGTGAAAGTAAAGCAGCGAATCGGTTTAATGGATACATATCTACTATTCAATATTTCAATTATTCCATCGGGTCGAATAAAATCAAGAGCATTCTGGACGAAGGTCCAAATATGAAGATGGTTACCAATACAGGGGACGATACAAACAATCCAAAGAATTTGAACTATCTCTCGAATAGTTGGTATATGCGATAATATTTTTTTACATTTACATATCAGCAATCGCGCGATATACGTGTAAAAAAATAGAATAAATGGGAGAAACACCTCCACCGCCAGTATGGACGCCGTCATTGTATCAATCGGTTACGACTGTCAACGGGCAACCTGTATATGGTGATGTATATTTAGATTCAACCAGTAGTGTCGGTGGAATTACACAGACGAACAATATATATTCATTAAACTATGTTACGACATTTACGATGATTGAAGGGACATTTATGATTGAAAATGTGCCGCCTGAACTTGTAAGTATGCGTAAAACGCTTATCGGAGTAATCCCATTGATCAGTCTGCAATCCACGAATAAGAAAAATGATATTGTCTTTTCATTTCCGACGAATAATTTTGCAATTTCGGTTGTAAGGTTTGACCGTGATTATACTGTATATCCACAGTCGTCGGGGTCGGCATATAATACAGTTGAAACTTCTGTAAATAGTGGTGGTAGTTCTATTGCCCTTACTTATCGCAATGCACTTGTCATTAATGGTATTTATGATGCATTAAATGGATTTGTTTATGGACAAAGACAGGCAACCTTCCGGATGGAAATGAAACAGGCCGTGTATACCGCGTCGGGAGTAGGTGATGATACGATTTCATATGCTGAAAAGAAGATAGTTGTTCCAATCACGATAATAAAAGCAAGTTCATCATTGTCCATAAAACCATTTTATGGCGCCGGAAGGTATACAATTCCAAATGCAGACATCAATGGTATTATTACACGAGAGTATCTAGATGGAAAATTAGATCTTAATTTTTCTGATTTTGCGATAACGACCCGTAAAAATGTGAATGTAGGGACAGATGACTACGATAATATTATTTATTATTTGAAACTGGATGGGGTGCGTTCGTTTCAGTTTAGTAATGATAACATCACTATATCTGGGAACCGAATTATCTTTAAAAAGGTTACATTGAATGCAGATAAGATAACATATAGTCCGATTCCGATCAAATTTCTCCAAGAGGAAACCGCAATATATGACCGTTCGAGTGAAAGAATCGGTGATTCGTCTGTATCTACGATAACAATACAATTGAATATTATCAAATCAACGCCTACATTTGTAGGTCAAATCCCTTCTATAAATACTGGGATATCTACAACAATCTATCGATTGGCTGATATGAATAAAATGACGTCAGAACGTTCGTTTGTTATTACACTACCTGGGTCTACTAATACCGATCCAGAAGCCAATTTTACGGTTAGATCATCTGACGTTGAATTATTGAAAATAGTTGCTGCTGGGTCGGTATATACTGCATTTATATATGGACCTGGTGTTGTTACTGTAACGATCACCCAACCTGCAACAACAAATTTCAACGAAAAATCCGCGATTTTTGATGTGAATATTTTTAATATAACTTCGTCAATTCTGAATTGTAATTATAATCTTTTCTACGCAAACCCATATAATCGTAATTTTTGGACACGATTCAAACCAGAATGTCGTTCTTCAAACTTATTTGATAATGTAAATAATCGGATGCTCACTGGGAGTGAAGTGGATGAAGTATATGATATGCGACGAAAGGTCGAAATTCTGAAATACAATAAAAATGTCGGTGGACTTACAAAGAGTCAGAAATACGCAAAGGCGTCGCGTGGAGAATTAATGCGTAAAATTGGAAATGAACGGAATTATATAAGTGAGACAATCGGGGGTATAACTACGTTAGTATGCCCTCCAACTAGTGCAAATAATCGGTTATCATGTGGGTTAACGACGGCGTGTGGAGTTCCAGGAAAAGAACGGTTGTTGTGTTATGACGCTTCTATCAATTTATATAACTATAAGCGCACATATCAATATCAAGCCGGACTTCAAGTTCCGTCCAATTTGCCAACGATTGTTTTAACTGAACCTACGAATCTACGTGTTAAATCGTTTGACAATGTCAATAACAAAGTAACGCTTGAATGGGACGCTCCCGATTCGAATGGCGGATTACCCATAGTTGGTTATGTTATCACCTTCTCTGAAGATAATAATAAGTGGACGCCTTATAAGAGTGTGTTTCCGTATAGACCAACCAATGCGGAAGAGGCGGCTGCCGCATCATATAACAAATTATCAGGTGAAATAAATGGAAATACTGTAATATTTGAACGAATACCGGACAACAATGTTGAAATCCGCGCAAATACGATTTATTATATTTCCGTGTTTTCGGGTAATGAACGTGGTTTATCGAGTGTTCCTGCAACAATCATCGTGAAAACATCAGCAGTTCCATCGATTATCGATAATTTAAGATTTACAAATTCAGCAGATGAACGTCAAAATTTGATGATAGATTTGACATGGTCAGACCCTATCAATACTGGATCTAGCGCTGGGTCATTTATCGGACCATCTATTCGCCAATACAATCTCTATTTTCGCAAGGTTCCTACGCTTACATGGACAAAACAGACACTCGATTTAAGTAATATTATCATTCCATCAAGCAACGCTCAACAGCGTCAATTTATTTTACGAAACTTGGAAAACCAAAACAAATATGATATCAAGATCGAACCAATTAATTCGATTGGCGTTGGACCCGAATCTGCGATTATTACAGGGAGAACATTAATGAAACCAAGTGTTCCACTAAATATTATAGCAACGTCTAAATACGGGTTATTACCGACACTGATAATAAATACTCCAAGAAATTATATAAATGTTGCTTGGAGTAAACCTGATAACGGAGGTAATCCCATTACCATTTACAATATAACAATTACTCCACCAACGGGTTCTTCTATCCAACCTATTACGATATCATATGATATCTCAAATTCATCTACTAGTATAACTTCATATAATTTGAATATTACTAGGTTAGGTCAATCTGAATTAATAAGCGGTGATTATTCTATTACAATGCAGGCGTTTAATGGATATTTAAATAGTAATGAAAGTGCGGCAACTATTGTAACACTTAGACCTACTTCCCAACAACCAATCATTCAAAGCATTATTGGATATTATGCTAATGGTTTACAGTATGCAGATTTGAAATTTTCTATTACTAAACCATGGGTTGATGAAAATACTATATCCACAGTTAGAGTGCTTGGTTTAAGTTTGCCATACGAGGTCTTTAGGAATATTAACGACCAACCTATTGCAGGAACCGGAGACCATACAATTCGTATTCTAGCGTTATCATCCAATAATGATTTCATTATAACGGTCGGTCAGATTTACACACAAATTAAAATTACGCTAGTTTTTAGTTTGACTGGTGAAGAAAGAACTAGTGATGCATTTTCTTATTCACCTGAAATAAGATTATAATGGTCTTATTCTCTAAGTGTAGGATTTACGCATATATCTTGTCTTGAAAATACTTGTCCAGACATACATTTATCTCCAGGTTCTACTTTTGCACAGCTCCGAAATCCTCGATCTTCGCCAATGTAACAATAACCAGATTTGCCTGATTGATGTTTTTGAGTCACACTACTTGCATCATCTGCACGAGGTGACGGTCCTGAATAATTTCGTTGGGCTTTATCTAAAAATGTATATTTTGTATCGTCATTTACGAATCCTGGTTTTTTATCTGAACTGTTCGACATTTCTGGTGGAACAGGTGGGCGGTGACGAACTCCTGATGCAGTTTTTGATTTTGGAATCTTTGGACCATTATTCGTCTCACTGTCGCTATCACTGTCGCTATCACTGTCGCTGTCACTGTCACCGTGACCTACAGAGGATGACGCCGTGACCGGATTATTTGTGATACGAGATATAATTTCACGTCCTTTCTCCTCCATTGTCTTAAAAAATGATCTAAGTTTATCTCCCACTTCACCCATCCCTAAATGAAATTCGCTATTACTAGATAAACTACTCCACATAAACCATAGTATAATAATAATCAAAATCACTTTGAGTAGGGTTGCGAATGAGAAAAAACTTTCATCATCATCATCAGAGTCAAAATCAATCGCGCTTCTGTCGATGTCGAGAGAAATATCCGGCATTTTGACTTTTTTGAATGTATCTTGCGCATTTTCAGTAATATTTGATAATATATTACTACCTTTATCCATTTTGGGTCGAGATGACAACCCGCGAATTACATTTTCATTCCCGGTGGATGCGCCAATATTTGTGAATTTAAAACTAGGAAGTGACATTATACTATATATAACATACATTATTCATATGGATTATATTTACGTGGCTGCGGCGTCGGCAGTATTATAGGATTCGGAGAATCCGTTTCTTGATTTGGAGTCTTTCTTACGACAGTATTCATTGCATTTAATGTTTCAAGGCGTTTAATTGTGCGTTCTAAATCACCATTCTTATCCCCTTTATATCCGGCCGACGAGAATAGATAATCTGTATCTGGACTAATCTCATGCTGTTTAATTTGCTTGTATACAGAATTAATGTTTTCAACAGCAGTTTCAATGACAAACCTATCATTGATCATTTCTATTTTACTATCATATTCCGTAGTAAGAAGTGATATTGCAAAATAAATGATATAACGACGTTTTTTACGGACCCCCGGAGTAAAACGGATGCAATACAAGCGTAATAGACTATTCACGATTTTTTGGGTAAGTGGTGAATAATCATCGGTGTTACTGCATCGTGCAAGAATAATATCCCATATCATCCAAATGGGATCAAATTGGAGTTTATCATCCACTGGAATGTGCGATCGACGTTCACATCGACATGTCTCTTTCTTGACTTTACAAATCGTTTCGAATTCTACAATCCATTCTACCCAATAACACGCAAGAAGTGTATTTTTAGAATCACGAGAGATATGATACGCGAATTCGTTCATTGCAATAAATATCTCTTTCGGATCTCTCTCTCGAAAAAACTCTTGTGCATAATCTACGCGTGGCGCTTTCAGACGCTGGGACATGGTCGCAATATCATATTCCTCCTTTTTCTTAATTTTTACACTCTCGTATTTGTGTTGCCGTTTAGAATTCGCAAGCACGCATACAATTTCTGCAAAAAGTGTCCGCATCTTTTGATGATTTCTAAGACGGATTTCATTTCCACTATATCCATTTGATATAATCGACTTGAAACTTTCATATCGCATTTCGATATAAAGCGGTAGTTTAGGGTTGGCTAAATGAATATATTTACTTATAAAAGTAATAATGATATCCCATAATTCGAGATAGTGACCAGAACACACGAGTTCTGCACTCCAATAACACGATGGTTCTATTTTAGAACTGGATAAACTATTCAATAGTTCTTTTCGCACATCTGTTTTTTTATAGGACGAAAACGTGATGCCGCGAAAATCACTATCAGTTCGAATATCGTTGATTTCGTTGGGATCGGACATGGACGCTATCGTTATTCATTCTTCGGTTTTTATTCGTGCGAGAATAACGCTAATAATATTTTATATTGAAATACTAGTATAACTACGATAGGAGTAGAATTACGATAGGAGTAGAATTACGATAGGATGTACAAGTCATTTTCAAGTTATATTCAATCCGTAACTCGATGGGAGATACTAACTATTATGCTTATATTATTAATGGTGCTCTGTTTTATTAAGCGCGATCTCTCGGTTCATGCGGAAGGATTCGAGCAAAGAGACAAGTATCGCGTCTACGAGAATGACGCGATCTATGATGATTTTTATGCGGACATCTATGATGAACTTTTTATTCAACCGAATAAAATAGAAGCCGAAGTGGATGAAATCATTCACATTACCGGCGCATTAAAAGGTAATGAAAAGGATAAAAAGAATTTCAAAGTATGCGATCTAGGTTGTGGTCGCGGACATCATGTAGATCAGTTGCAGCACAAGGGCGTTCAATCTGTTATTGGGTGTGACAAATCGGTCGCCATGCTTAAGAATGCGAGAGATTCATATCCGTCGTCGAAATTTATTCAAGGCGATTTTATGAAGCCAATGTTATTTAGTGAAGAAGAATTCAATGTGCTTACATGTTTCTATTTTACGGTGTATTATGCGAAGGATAAGCGCGCATTCTTACGAAATTGCTATCAATGGTTGAAACCAGAAGGGTATCTTATTCTTCATTTGGTAGATCGTAATCATTTTGATCCGATTGTTCCGGGTGGTAAACCATTATTTATTGTAAACCCGCAAACTTATGCAAAAGAACGCATTACGAATTCGATCGTGAAGTTTCGAAGTTTTAAATACAAGTCGGATTTCACTGCTCCGCCTCCGACAAAAGGTAGCGCTGGCGCCGGCGCTAAAACAAACAAAAGCACGGGTGAAAAGAATATTGGCAAGTTTGTTGAGAAGATCACCGACGATAAAACAGGGAAAGTCCGAGAGAATATTCACACGTATTATATGCCGACAAATCGCGAAATGTTGGAAATTGCAAAAGAGGTCGGATTTACGGTAACTGGGCAGGTTGATTTAGTGCACGTACTGAATGAGTATCAGTATTTGTATATCTTGAAAAAGGTCGCGTAACGACGAACCATGGTTTTTATGATTGTAATATAATGAAATCTGTAAATGGAAAGAATCGAAGGAATCATTGGTAATGTAGGTGAATTGTATCACTGGCCGCCATTTTTTTTTCATTATATTATCGCATGTATCTGTGTCTTCTATGTCATTTGTGTTTGTGTATTAAAGTTCAAATACTTATTCTGGTATAATCAACCCATCACATTTCAATTCACGCTGCGGCGTTTTTTACGTGGGGGGGATGGGTGCATGAATACAAGTGTTATGAATCCATTATCTCTCGGTAAACACTATAATAATGCGGTGGTGTATCCGTTTTTACACTTTGTCGATCATAAAAATGTTATCGTATACGGGGGCAGTAACAAATCCATCATCGACGCGCCATATGAAAAACTCGCGGCATTTTTATCGCGCCGAGAGATAGAACTGGTCGCGCCAACTAGACGGCGTTGTTTGTTACATGGCGGCGAGGGCGGCAGCGATATACTATATATTCCACCCGATAAATTTGAATACATGCTCTCACAAGAGACACATGGTCTCTCGGTATTCATTGGAGTTCTTGCAGATAAGACAACCGACAATATCAAGGGAGTATGTATCCTAACGCCAAGGATCATGATTTCTTTCAGTGGGACGAAAACGGATGTTCCACATCAATCCGTATCTATTTATGTATGTGAACATCTGGCGTGGACCAACTATATCACAAATGAACGTGAATCTCTCGAACTTCTTGAAACAACCGAATATATTCAGAAGAGTCGAGAGATTGCAGGGGAGCAAACCTTATATCGATACC
>Ga0209617_10000095_pt1 | contig 33241 bp, 29 predicted proteins | sample LakEriepJuly2011_2_FD_187459 | JGI IMG/M metagenome (GOLD analysis project Ga0209617, IMG submission 187459) | Freshwater microbial communities from dead zone in Lake Erie, Canada - CCB epilimnion July 2011 (SPAdes) (version 2) | ecosystem: Environmental > Aquatic > Freshwater > Lentic >...
CGCCCGCAGCGCCAGCAGCATCGCCAGCGCGAGCACGATGAGTTCCACCGTCACGATGCCTTCGGCGCCGTTCCACATTCCACCCGCGAGTGCGGCGCCCGGGCCGACCACGTAGCCGACGCCGATCAAGGCCTCGTGCGTGCCGCCAGCATCGATGTCGGCGCGTTCCAGACGCATCGCGTAGTAGAGCGCGCTGTAGTACAGCAAGCCGTGTCCGATGCCGATGGCGACCAATCCGGCGACGAGGGTCGCGGTGTTCGGGGCGAGCGCAGCCATCGTGAATCCGCCGGCAAGTGCCGTTGCCGCAAGGACCAGGCCTTGCCATCGGCCATGCCAGAAGTGCGTGACGGCAAGCACCGACACCGCGGCTGCGCGAACGAACAGCCAGAGTGATCCCAGCGGGGTGCGCCAGGCAGGATCGATCGACAGTTCCTCGATCGCGTAGGGAAGGATCGGGCTGATGGCACCGATCACGACGTACGCCGTCGGCAGCAGCACCCGCGCGCTCGCGAGCATCGGCCGGTAGGACTCGGGGGCATCGTGGTGTTCCTCGCCGTGCGGTGCCGGTTCCCGCGGCAGGAATCGGAGGCACACGATGCTCAGCACGCTGATCGGCAGCACCGCCACCATGGCCCAACGTGTGTGGCCCGTCGCGTACAGCGGCGCCATGAGCAGCAGGCAGGCGCCGACCGACACCATCCAGTTGATGCTCCAGAGCCCGATGGAGCGGCGCATGGCGTGGCCATCCTTGCCGCTGCTGACGTAGGCCTCGACGACCGGCCACATCATCGCGCCGGCAACCGAGAGCACCGTGGCGGCCACGACGAGTCCGATGCTCGAGCCCGGGATCAGCACCAGCGGCGCAGCCAGCCCCTGTGCCACGAAGATCCATCCGAGGAAGGCACGCGGGCTGACGTGGTTGCCCAAGCGCCGCAGCAGCGAGCCCGTCCACCATGCCGCAACGGCGTAGGCCAGCGCCGTGCCGACGTAGAGCGCCAACGTCTCCTGCCTGGTGAAGGCGTATTCGCGCTCCACCAAGAAGCTCAGCCCGTTCCAGAGCACGCCGGTGCCCAGCGAATTCAAGCAGGTGATCGTGTGGAGCGCCCAGCCCTGCGCGCGCGTCGAGGGCGCGTCATGGAGGCTTGAACGTGGGCTGTGGAGCGCATCCGTGCTGGACACGCGGCAAGGCTAGCGCGCTTGGCAGGGGCCTTGGTACAGTCCTCGTTCGTTCGCTGTCTTGGTAGCTCAATTGGATAGAGCGTCGCCCTCCGAAGGCGAAGGCTGTGGGTTCAAGTCCCGCCCAGGACGTTTCGGTTCGATGCGCTGAGCGCGTCGATGAGCTGAGTGATCGCACTTGCTTTGCGGCCGTCGCTCCTTTGGGCGCCGGCATGCCTCGTTCGCTCAGACAGTCCTCGCCTGCTCAGAAAGTGGCGCGGCAGTCACGCTGTGGTCACTGACTGGCACTGCGCGCCAGCTTTCCTCGCAGGCTGCGGAACTCGCTCGGCGAGGCATGCCGCGCCCCCTATCCGCGACGGCCGCAGGGCAGCAGTTGCGCCGTGCTGCGCTCGTCTGGAGCGACCGAGCGGTTCCGAGCTGCGCGGCCTGCGGAGTCGCGAAGGCGGCATGGTGTGCGACCATCGGAGGCGGGTGCCAGCCCCGCCGAGCGACGTAGGAGGAGCGCGCGCGGAGCCGGGTGCAGCACGCGCGTCCGCGCGGCCGGGACCCGAGGTCGTGGGAGGACAAGCGCGAACGGCGCCGCGTAGAGTCCGCGGATGCGCATCGCCGAGTTCCAGAAGCTCATCCACGACCGCTACTACGCCACGGACAGTGCGCGCGGGGCGGGCAAGACCTTCCTGTGGTTTGCCGAGGAGTTCGGCGAGCTGGCCCATGCGCTCGGCAAGCTCGAGCGCGGCGAGCCGGACCACGCCAACCTGCGCGAGGAGTTCGCCGACTGCCTGGCGTGGATGTGCACGCTCGCCAACATTGCCGGCGTCGATCTTGAGGAGGCCATCCGCGAGAAGTACCTCGAGGGTGGCGGACCGAAGGGCACCAAGTGAACTGCGCTGTTTGCGAGCAGCACGCTGCGGCACGCGCATCGGGGCACGTGCTCTGGACCGATGGCCGGTTTCTCGTGCTCCATCATCCTGAGCCGAGTCCGCTCGTCGGCTGGCTGCGGCTCGATGCAGTCGGGCATGTCGGTGGCGTTGCCGACCTCTCCGACGATGATGCGGCTCGCTTCGGCGTGTTGCATGCCCGCATCGCCGCTTGCATGAAGCAGGCCCTCGGCGTGGATCGTGTGTACTCGATCGCCTTCGGCGAGAGCGCGCGTCACCTGCACATGCACCTGGTGCCGCGCTTCGCGCACCGCGACGACCTGGCGGCGTGGGGGCTCGCCGATGGGTATCGAGCCTGCCTGCGTGATCCATCGACGGCCGCCGAGCACCTCGCCGTCCACGATGCACGGGAACGGTTCCGCGTGTTGCTCGCTGCGTCGCTCTGACCGATCAGGCCGTTGGTGCCGGTGCGGGCAGGATCGCCCGCATCGCGGACTGGCCGGCGATCCATCCGGTTGCCCAAGCCCACTGGAAGTTGAACCCGCCGATGCGGCCGTCGACGTCCAGCAGCTCGCCGCAGAGCGAGAGCCCCGGGCACCTGAGGCTCTCCATCGTTCCGAGGTCGACCTCCTCGATCGGGACACCGCCAGCCGTGACTTCGGCGTGCGTGAACCCTCGATCGCCCTCGATCGGCAGTGGGGTGGCCACGAGCACGTCCACGAGCATGCGCCGGGCATCGCGCGGCGTCTGCTGCACCGTGGCATCGGGCGCGAGTCGGGCTTGCGCCAGGATCGCTCGTGCAAGGCGTTCAGGCAGTCGTTCGCGCAGCACGGACAGGAGGCCTCGGCCCTTCGCAGCCAGGAGCCACGCGTCGGCCGCTTCGGGCGTTTCGCCCGGCATCCAGTTCAGGCTGAGCGTCGTTCCCGGTTCGCGGTCGCGGGCCTCGAGCAGGTAGCGACTGATGTCGAGCACGCTCGGGCCGCTGAGGCCGAAGTGCGTGCACAGCGTGCTGTTGGCGAAATGCACGAGGCGCTTGCCGGTCGGTCCGCGCAGGACAAGCTCCGCGTGCACGGTGAGGCCACTGAGTTCCGTGATCCAATGCCCGGCCGGCAGCGTGAGCGGCACGAGCGCAGGCCGGATCGCCGGGGTCAGCGAGTGCCCGAGGGCCTGCGCGAAGCCGTAGCCGGCACCGTCCGAGCCGCTTCGTGGGAGCGCCATGCCGCCGGTCGCCAGGATCACGCGTCGCGCACGCAGCGAGCCCCACTCGCCGCTCACCAGGAACCCGTCACCGGACCGGACGATGCCGGTGACACGAGCAGGGTGGATGATCGATGCCCCCGCCGCATGGACCGCCCCGAGCAGTGCGTTGAGCACTGTGCGCGCGCTGTCGGTGACGGGGAAGAGCTTTCCGGTCTCCTCGCGCTTGAGCTCCACGCCGAGCTCGGCGAAGAACCGCACGGTTTCGTCGGCACCGAAACGCCTCAGCACACTGCGCACGGCCGGGCGGTTGACGGCGTACTCGCTCTCGGTCACGCGCCAGTGCGTGACGTTGCATCGGCCGCCTCCGGCGACGAGGATCTTTGCGCCGAGCGTCTTCGCGCCGTCGAGCGCGACGATCGTGCCCGGTGTGCCGTTCGCCTGCATCGACCGCCCCGCGGCGACGGCTGCCATCAAGCCCGCGGCCCCGGCGCCGACGATGCACAGGTCAGCCTCGGCCGGCACGGTCACGGCGCGACGGGCTCCTGCAGCACGACCTCGACGTCCAGTGGCGTTGCCTTCTGGCTCTCGTATCGAAGCCGTGCGATCGATCCGGCGCTCGCGCGGACGATGAAGCGGAAGACCGTCGAGCCCAGGCCCGGGATGCCGCGTTCGACCCGCAGTCGCGCCGGCTCGGACTTCACTGGCGTGAACGTGCGATCGAGCACGCCTCCCTCGGCCACGCCGCCTGCGGCGACCACTCCGGCCGGATCTCCAAGGCCGACCGTCAGGAGGTCGGGGCGCCCGATGCCCTTGTCCGCGGCGCGGCCGGTGCGCGTGGGGATGCGTCGGTCGTTGCAGAGCTCGACCGAGACCTCCCACACGCCGTTGCCGAGCGACCGCACGTGCGTGTGGCCCTTGCGCAAGAGCGGCATCTGGCTCGCATGGAAGGTCGTGAACGCGAAGTTGCGGTGGCACTCTTCCTCGAGCAGGAAGTGCGGCGTCACGCGGCTGGACCACTTGTTCTGCCCGCCCACCATGACCGTGCCGAGGGTCGGGTGCTGCATCTCGGTCCAGTCCTTGAACGTGCGCCCAAGGAGCACATCGTCACGCCATCGTTCGCGCTGCTCCTCGTTGGGGTCCTGCCCGTTCTGCATGATGCGCTGGTCGCTCCAGAGCTCGTTGGTGAACGAGACGATGCCCAGCCCCTCGGCCGTCCAGTTCACGAAGCCGCCATGCACGGTGTAGAGGTCCTTGTAGATCACCATCGGCCGGTAGGCCGGGAGCATCTGCGCACCTGCGGCAGCGATGGCGTCGTAGGCCGCGCGATCGCTCGCGGGGTACGCCGACTCGTTGTACTGGGCACCGGGGCCGCGCAGGATCATGCCGCCGGCGTTGTGGTAGCTCTGCACTGCGGCGATGTTCGGGCGCGCGAGGATGAACTCCGCCACGCATCGCGTTTCCGGATACGAGAGCGGCCACGGGCCGGCGCCGCGCTGCACATGATCAGGCTGCCAGTCGCTGGGCCAGTTGCGGTTCATGTCGTAGCCGCCCTGGCCATCCTCGTTCACCCGGCCGTCGCCGTCGTTGTCGATGCCTTCCTCGCCGGCGAAGCTCCACTCCCCGCGCTCGACGGTGCCGTCGGGCCGCGGCTCGCGGGACACGGCGGTGAAGCGACGCGGGTCGCGAGGATCTCGGCGGTGCGTGCCGTTGGGATCCTTGCGCCACATCTGTCCGATCGATCCGTCGCCGTCGAGGTCATCAGGGCCGTCCTCGTCGAGCTCGCCGTCGCGATCGTTGTCGAAGGGCTGCAGGCCGGTGCGGTTGGAGTGTGGCGTGTGGGCCTTGCTGAACCACTCGTCGCGGCCATCGGGATTCACGCTCGGGCAGAGGTAGACGACCGAGCGGTCGATGAGCTCGGTGAGCTCGGGCACGCGGCCGTGCGCGTTGCAGAGCGCATCGAGCGTGTAGCCCACGACCTCGCCGGCCTGCACCTCGTTGCCGTGGATGTTGCCGTCGATCCACATCGCCGGCTTCGACGACTCGGGTCCGGTGGACGGGTTGTTCACGACCGCCACGACCATCGGGCGGCCGAGGGCACTCTTGCCGATCTCCTCGATGCGCACGAGGTCCGGCGAACGCGCGGCGATCTGCCGCACGGCCTCGAGCAGCTCGTCGTAGTCGCGATAGCGGTTCCACGCGATGCCCGACTTGCTCGGCAGGGCATCCTGCGGCGCGAGCGCCGCCGCTGCGATCACGATCATCGGAGCCATCACCATTCCCAGCCTCCTTCGAGCACGCGGCCGCCGTGCATGAGCGAGTCGTCGTCCACCATGACCCGGTCGAAGCGGCCACTGGGGTAGTGCACGCCGACCTCGATGAGGGCCTTCGGCGCACGACGGACCGTCCACGAGACGCTCTCGCGCGAACCCGGGTCGAGCCGCTCGATGCGACGCTCGATGTCGCCCGAGAGCAGCGCATCGACACCGACCTTGGCCCGCAGGCGAAGCGGCGGCACGGCATCGTTGGTCCTGGCCATGGACGTGGTCATCGGCATGCGTCCGTCGTTGACCAGATCCACCGTGATCTCGGTCACGCCTGGCGCGATCTCGCGCGCCTTCACGCGCTCGATGCGCACGCGCGCGGACTCGCCGGCGAGTGCTGCGACGAACCCGGCGTGCTTGGTGATGAGCTCAGGCATCATCGTGCTCGGTGGTTCCGTGCGGAATCCCGGTGCCCAGCCGCCGATCTCGACCTTGCCAAGCGTCGGGTGATCGAAGGGCTTCCACGCCATGAACCCTCGGCCACCCTGGTCACGATCGCTCCAGGCGAGCCATGCGGCGCCTTCCTCGTCGGCCGGCTTGGGAGCGTCCTTCTTCTCCTCCGGTGGGGTCGACGGATCGGGGCGCTGCCAGAGCTGGCTGCAGAAGGTGGGCAGGCCGCGGTGCGCATAGCACCATGCTGCGAACGAGCCCTCATGCGAAGCGTCGCGTGCGCGCTCGATGCCGGTCGACTCGCGGTAGAGCTTGCCGATGCGTTCGTAGAGCCCCTTGTCGTCGCCATCGATGAACACCGGCGTGCGGCCGGTGATGTCGCGACGCTCGTGGTTGGGGGTGCGGGCAAGCGAGTCCTGGCGCCCGAGCACGTAGACCGCGCCGAGCCCCGGATGGGCGCGGATGAACTCGGCGAGTGCCTTGGCTTCGGGGGCCTCGAGCGGGAATTGCCCCGCGTCGGAGGCGAACTCGCGCCAGAGGTGGGGGAAGTTCGCATCGACCGTGATGCCGCCGACCGCATCCTCGCCCACGCTGCCGTCGCCATCCTGATCGAGACCCTCGACCATCAGCGAGAAGACGGCGAGTTCACCCTTGGCGCCGTCGGGCGTGCGATCCAGACGGGGATCGGCTGCATCGGCGACGCGGGTCGCCGGCGCATCGGAAGGGCAGTCGAGCCGACGCATCATGGCGATGACGCCATCGCCGTTCACGTCGCGCGGAGCGTCCTCATCGATGCGGCCATCGCGATCGTCGTCGATGCCTGAGCCCACACGTCCGGCAAGGTCCTGCGGGCGAACGAGGCCCGCTGCCCAGGCATCGGGGTTCGCGACGGGAATCACCCACAGGTCCAGCGCATCAAGCACGGTCCGCGCATCGATCGCCGCACGCGGTTCCAGCGCGAATCGTTCGGCGACGCCGGCAGCGACCAGGCTCCCCGAGCGATGCCAGCCATCGAGCCCGGCAACGATGAGCACGGCGGGCACGGGCACCTTGCGCTTGGGCTGGTTGGTCACGTGGAGCGCATGGATCGCTCGGCCGGCGGAGCTGGTGCCGATCGAGGAAAGCGTGACCTTGCCGTCGCTCGCCGCGACGAGCTGCCTGAGCGACTGCTCGAAGGCCTCGATCGAAGCGAGCTCACCGAAGGTGGTTGCAGGTGCTGTCGGCTTGGCCGGCTCGGCGATCGGTGCCGCTGCTGGCTGCTGCGCGGGCGCAGCAGCCGCCGCGTCCTGCATGAACGCGAGGTGAAGGACAACGAGCGGGGTGATCATCATGGGGAGTCCTCTCTTCACATGTCCTGCGAGAGCGTGGCTTCGTCCATCAGGTACAGGCCCACGAGCCATCGTTCCATCACGTACGGCTGCACGCGGAAGATGCCGGTGATCGACGCGAACCTGATCTGGTGCTTCAAGCCCACCTCGACTGGCGTGGCGAGCTTGACCTCGACCGCGTCGTAGGGTGACGGCGGAACGCCGATGCAGCAGCCATCCCACTGGTTCAGCATGGCCAGGAGCTGATCCGACTCCGTCGAGACGATCGGGAAGGCGATGTAGCCGGCGATCGTGACCCACTTGCCGTGCAGCATGGCGATGCGCTGGGGGATGACCTTCTCGCTGAGCCTGGGCACGTACGTGTTCGAGCTGCTCTGCAGCAGATCCCACGAGACTTCGTACGGGCTCTCCTTCGTCCCGTCGCCGCGGATGATGAAGTTGCCGTCGGCGACGATCTCGCCGTCCTCCTGCTTCAGCATGCCGGCCTTGACCATGGCATCCTCGATGCGCGCATCGAGCCCGACCGAAAGTCCGCCTTCGGGGGCCTTCTCGGGCTCGCGCACCGGGGCGCCTGTCGCGACGGTGGCTTCGGCTTCCTTCGCGGCGTCACGGGCTGCCGGCGTCGAGCCGCCGCGCATGGGCAGGTCGATCGAGCGGCCGACCGTATTGACCGCATCCATCGCGGGTGGCGCATCGCCGCCCTCTGGCGCGAGGAGGATCCAGGCACCGGCGGCGATCAGGAGTGCAAGCAGCGACCAGAAGAGCTTCATGGTTCGGCTCGAGGATCAGCCCAAGGGGCGAAGGCCCTGCACGACCGCCGTGCGGTACGCGCGCAATGCCGGCACGATGCCTGCCGCGCAGGCAAGGAACGTGGCTGCCGCCGTACACAGCACGATCGTGCGCAGGTCCATCGTCGGATCGATCACGAGACCCACGCGACGCTGCAGCTCGGCGCTGGCGACCGTGCCGAAGACCGCAGCGAGCGCAATGCCCAGCCCCGAGCCGAGCAGGCCGATGATGGCGCTCTCGGCGAGCACGAGGCCGAACACGCGGCCCTGGCTCGCGCCCAGCACGCGCAGGATCGCGACCTGTCGACGTCGCAAGTCCATGCTGTTGTAGAGCGCCAGCATCACGCTGAGCGCGCCGGCGACCATGACCGCCACGGCCATCGCGATGAAGAGCGTGTCGACGCCACTGACGATCTCGAAGAGCCGCCCGACCTGCTGGGCCGGCTGTGCGACCGTGAACGGGAACTGCCGTCGCAGGAGGTCGAACGCGACCGGCAGCGCGCTGCTGACCTGTTCGCCCGGGCGCGTCGGCACCCGCAGCAGGATGCCCGTGATGAGCTTCTCGCTGTCGCGCAGGTCTTCCGGATCGACGTGCAGGTGGCCGTGGTCGTCCTCGCCTGGATTCGCGGCCGCGGCTTCCTTCAGTCGTGACTCCTCGGCGTGCACGCACCAGCCGGTCTCGAGGCTCGTGAAGATCGCGCGGTCGTGCGCGCTGCCGGTGGGAGCGAGGATGCCCACGACCTCGACCGGGTGATCCTCATGCTCGTGCGCAGCCTCGCCGCTGGCCGTCCCGACGCCATGGGCGAGCACGAGTTCGGAGCCGACCCTGAGTCCGTGCAGGCGCGCCGCCTCGGCGCCAACCACCGCCTCGTACGGGGCCTCGAACGCCTTGCCTGCGACGAAGGTCCACGGCTGGCCCAGCACGGGCTCGAAGCTGGTGAAGAACTCCTTGCTCGTGGCCATCACCGGCGAGCCTCGGAAGCTGTCGCCCAGCTGCGTGGGAATCGTCCACGACCAGGGGAACGCCTCGCGGATCTTCATGTACGCCGCCCAGTCGATCGGTTGCGAGGGAGCGTTGGCGTAGAACATGCCGTTGAGCACGGCGACGAGCGGGCTGGTGTCGGCGCTCACGAGCAGATGCGCGTTGCCGGTGCCGCGCCGGAAGGCAGCGCGCCCCGCATCGCGCATGGCCAGCAGCACGAGCAGGAGGGCCACGCTGACGGCAACCATGGTCACGGTCACGGTGGTCGAGAAGCGGCGCAGCGAGAGGCTGCGCAGGACGATCGTGAAGTCACTCATCGTGCTGCCTCCACGGTGCCGAGGTCGATCACGCGGCTGAAGTGCGCGCGCAGCGAGGGATCGTGGCTCGTGCACAGGAGCGCGGCGCCGTGGTCCCGGCAGGCGCGCTGCAGCAGGCCGATGGCCGTCGTGGCGTTGGCTGGATCCAGGCTCGCGGTGGGCTCGTCGGCAAGCACCAGGGTCGGGCGGCAGGCGAGCGCCCGCGCCACGGCCACGCGCTGCTGCTGACCGACGCTCATGGTCTCGACAGCCTGCTCGGGCCGGTCGATGCCCAGTTCCGCGAGCAGCGCCCGTGCTCGAGAGTCGTGCGTGGCCGCCGGTACCGAGCTGAACATCATGGCCACCATCAGGTTCTCGATCGCCGAGAAGCCGTGCAGCAGGTTGAAGGTCTGGAAGACCATGCCGATCGAGGCCCCGCGAAAGGCATCGCGCGCGGCGCCACGCAGCGAGCTGATCGGCATGTCGGCGACCGAGATCGAACCAGCATCGGGATCCTCGAGGCCTGCGATCAGGTGCAGGAGCGTGCTCTTGCCGCCACCCGAGGGCGCGACCAGGAGCGCCTGCTCGCCCTGGGCGAGCGAGAGCGAAGGAACGGAGAGCCTGAAGCCGCCGGGTCGGGCGAGTTCAAGACCGGTGATGGAGAGGGCGTTCACGGCGGACGGATGGTAGCCGTCTAGCCCACGTCGGCCAGACCGAGCGCATCGCCGTAGGTCGACATCAGCTTGCGCCGGAGCCGTGCGTCCACGGGTTCGCCGAGCGTCGGTGATGCATCGATCGCGCGCTGTGCCTCGTCACGTGCGGCAAGCAGGAGCGCGGTGTCACGGGTCAAGTCCGCCACCCGCAGCGGAGGCAGTCCGCTCTGACGCGTGCCGAAGAACTCGCCGGGGCCTCGCAACTTCAGGTCCTCCTCGGCGATCGCGAAGCCGTCGGTCGTGCTCACCATCGCCTTCAGCCGGCGCTCGCCGTCATCAGCGGTCGGGTCGCCGATGAGCACGCACAGGCTGGCCTTCGATCCGCGTCCCACCCGGCCGCGCAGCTGGTGGAGCTGGGCGAGCCCGAATCGCTCGGCGTGCTCCACGATCATGATGGTGGCGTTGGGCACGTCCACGCCCACTTCGATGACGACCGTGCTCACGAGGACCTGCATGCGACCCTCCTTGAAGGCGCTCATCACGGCATCGCGCTCTGCGGGGGCGAGCCGTCCATGCATCTGGCCGATCGCCAGACCGGCGAATGGGCCCGCCTCGAGGGCAGCGGCATGGCCGGCGACATCGGCAAGGCCCTGATCGCTCTCCTCGACCGCGGGCACGACCACGTACACCTGCTCGCCGCGATCGATCCGAGTGCGGGCGTAGGCGTAGACCTCGGTGGATCGTGACCGCGGCATCACGCGCGTGGCGATCGGCTGCCGGCCCGGTGGCAGGGCGCGGATCGAACTCACGTCGAGGTCGCCGAAGAGCGTGAGCGAGAGCGTGCGCGGGATCGGCGTTGCCGTCATGACGAGCATGTGCGGCATGTGCCCGTCGCCCTTGGCCCTCAGCGCCGCACGTTGCTCGACGCCGAAGCGATGCTGTTCGTCGATGACGGCCAGGCCGAGGCTGCGGAACTGAACGCCTTCACCCAGCAGCGCGTGCGTGCCGATCGCGAGGTCGACCTGGCCCCCGGCCAGCGCGGCGTTGGCTTCCGCGCGCTCGCGCGCTCCGAGCGAGCCCGTGACCAGGCGGAAGCGCACGCGGCTGTCGCGCAGGAGCGCGACCACGTTGCGGAAATGCTGCTCGGCGAGGAGCTCGGTCGGCGCGACGATGGCCGCCTGGTGCCCGTGCGCGATCGCCAGCAGCGCCGCGTAGAGCGCCACGGCGGTCTTGCCTGAGCCGACGTCGCCTTGCACCAGCCGATTCATCGGTGCCGTGCCGGCAAGGTCGTTGGCGATCTCGTCGCAGACTGCCGTCTGGTCGGGCGTGAACGAGAACGGGAATCGTTCGACGATCGCTTGGTGGATCGCATCGGTCCGGGGCAGGGCCACGGCGCGCTCTTGGTGACGCGCCTGCCACCGGCGCATCGCCAGCCCGAGCTGGAGCAGCAGCAGTTCGTCGAAGGCCAGGCGCGCTCGGCCGCGTTCAGCTTCAGCGGCATCGGCGGGCAGATGCACCATGCGGTAGGCATCGGCCAAGGGCGGCAGCCCGTGACGAGCCACGATGTCTGCCCGCACTGGGTCGTCGATGCCCGGCAGCGCATGCGGCAGCGCAGCCTTCACGAACGACTCGATGCGCAGGCTCGAGAGTTCCTCCGTGGCCGCATAGACCGGACGCAAACGTCCGGCGATCGGCGTTTCGCCCTCGCTCGGCGCCTCGTCCCTCCAGCGGGGATTGCTCATCTCGACGTAGCCCGCGCGGCTCTTCGCCTTGCCTTGCGCCACGCCACGCAGCCCCGGGCGAAGGCGCCTTGCGATCCACGGTGCGTTGAACCAGACCAGTCGCACGCTGCCGGACTCATCCTCGAGCGTGGCCTCGACACGCGGGCGCCGGCCTGGGATGTGGCGCACCGCGGTGATCATCCCGCGTGCGCTCATCTCGCCGACCACGCCGTCCTCGCGTGCACTGGCTCGGGCTTGTTCGGCCGTCTGCTCGCCAAGGTCCTGCTCGTATCGGATCGGCAGGTGCCGCACGAGGTCGGCCACGGTGCGTATCCCCAGCGACCGCAGGCTCGTGGCGACGCGCTCGGCCACGCCCGGGAGGGCGGTGACACCGGAGTGGAGCGTGATGGCGGCATCGCCTGCGGGCATCGTCCGTACCATACCCCTGTGGCACGGAAGCCCTTCGATCCCAGTCTCGCGCACGGCGCGCTCTTTCGTCAGCCGGCGGATGCGGGGTCGGTCGGTGGCGGCGCAGATGATTCGTCCGGCACCGCACGGGCGCCCGGCGTCGTGCCCATGACCGTCTCTGCGCTCGCGGCACGCATCAAGGAAGCGCTCCGCCTGGGTGTTCCAGGATCGTTCACCGTGCGTGGCGAGCTCGGTCGCGTGAGCAGGTCGCAGCATCTCTACGCCACGCTGCGCGAGGAGGACGCGACGATCGGCCTGGTCATGTTCGCGCGGGAACTCTCGCGCGTGGGCTTCGAGCCGCGCGAGGGGCTGGCGGTCGTCGTGCGCGGACGCCTCGATTTCTATGGCCCGCAGGGCAAGCTGCAGGTGATCGCCGAGTCGATGGAGCCCGATGGCCAGGGCGACCTCGATGCCCGCAAGCGCGAACTGGAGCGGCTCTTCCGCGAGCGTGGCTGGTTCGACGCTGAGCGCAAGCGGAGGTGGCCGCGCGTGCCCCGTCATGTCGCCATCGTCACGAGCGAGGGCGCCGCCGCGCTGCAGGATGTGCTGAACGTGCATCGTGAGCGCGGCCGCACGTGTCGGCTCACGCTCGTGCCGAGCCTGGTGCAAGGGGACCGGGCTGCGGCCGACGTGGCCGCCGCGATCGAGCGGGCCAATGCAGCATCGCCGTCGCTGCCCTTCGACTGCATCCTGCTCGTGCGAGGTGGTGGCAGCAAGGAAGACCTCTGGGCCTTCAACGAGTCCGCGATCGTGGAAGCCATCGTCCGCAGCCGACTGCCCGTCATCACAGGCATCGGTCACCAGATCGATGTCAGCCTCGCGGATCTCGCAGCCGATGGCACCGCAGCCACGCCGTCCTTGGCCGCCGCGAGCGTGTTCGCCGACCGGGCCATGCTCAACGAGGAACTCGCGGTTCGCGCGGCTGACCTTGATCGCGCGGTGCGCGATGCGATCGACGCCTGCTCGCTGTCACTCGAGCGGCTCACGAGCCGACCGGTGATGCAGTCGCCGGCAGCGGCCATCGGGCCGGCACGGGCCCGCGTCGATGCGCTCGCCTCGCGGGCGCAGCTGGCTGTGCGCGGAGTGGCCATCGAGACCACGCGGACGCTGGCCGCCATCGACGCTCGGCTGGCGCGGCTGCATCCAAGTTCGCGACAGACTGCGGCACGGAGCAGCCTGGACGACGCAGCGCGTCGACTCGCGCAGTCGCAAGCCCGCCGTTCGGAACGCCACGCCGCCCGCGTGGATCTGCTGGCGCGCCAGCTCGCGGCGCTGTCGCCCACGAGCGTCCTCGAGCGCGGCTATTCGATCACGCTGGGTTCCGATGGCCAGCCGATCCGATCCATCGATCGGGCCGCGCCCGGAGCCGAGCTCACCACCATCGTGGCCGATGGCCGCATCAGCAGTACCGTGACCACCCGAGAGAAGGAGTCGACATGAGCCCAGCCAAGCCAAGCAAGGAATCAGCCCCAGACGACCTCGCCGTGCTCACCTTCGAGCAGGCGATGGAGCAGCTCCAGCAACTCGTCGAACGCATGGAGTCGGGTGAGTCGGGGCTGAAGGAGAGCCTCGACGACTATCGTCGCGGTGCGGCACTCGTGAAGCACTGCCGCGCGCTGCTCAAGGAGGCCGACGAGGAGATCGGCCGCCTCTCGGCGGGGGATCGCTGAGCGTTCCATGGAATCGCTGCCCGACTGGGTGCTCCTGAACGGACTCGCCGCACTCGGTGCGGCGTTCGCCTTCTGCATGGGCGCATGCGCCGGCAGTTTCATCAACGTCGTCGCGGTGCGCTGGCCCGAAGGCATGAGCGTCGTCGCGCCGCCGAGCCGCTGTCCGACGTGCGGTCTCCGCCTCGCCTGGTGGCAGAACCTGCCGGTCATCGGCTGGTTCGTCGTCCGGGGGCGCTGCGCCGGGTGCGGCGTGCGGATCTCGCCGCAGTACCTCGCGCTTGAATTGCTCGTCGGCATGCTGTTCGCAGCGCTCTGGTGGCAGTGCTTCGGCGGAACTGCGGCAGATCGTGCCCGAGAAGCGGGACTCGGCTGGTTTGCGCAGCAGGGCTTCTGGCGCGCGCTCCCCATGATCGCCTCGTGGGCATGGTGCATCGGCTCGCTGGTCGCGATCACGATGATCGATGCGCGGACCTTCACGATCCCTCTGGCGATCCCCGTGCTCTCGACCGTGGTCGCCTTCGTGGCCGCGGCGGTGCAGGGCTGGGTGCCGCACCCGGGCACGGCGGTCTCGCCGCTTCCTGCGGCCCCCATGTGGATGGCCGGCGCAGCGGTCGGCGGCATGATCGGCGTCGTCAAGCTCGCTGCGCTGCTGCGGGCTGGCGTGCTTCGACCAGGCTTCCACGACTACGAGCAGTTCGTGCCCGAAGGCGAGCTCTTCGCCGACTACCCGCACGCTCGCCGCGAGGCGGTGCGTGAACTCGGCCACGCATGCATCGTGCTGGCGCCAGCCGTGCTGGGTGGCTTCATCGGGGCGTTCCTCGGTGCATCAATCGGGAACGCACCGGCCTGGCTCGAACCGGTGGCTGCGAGCATGATGGGCTACCTCGTCGGAGGCGGGATCATCTGGGCGATCCGCATTGCGGGCACGCTGGCCTTCGGCCGCGAGGCGATGGGCTTCGGGGATGTTCACATCCTCGGGTGCGCTGGTGCGGCCTTCGGTTGGATCGTCCCGCTGGCGGGGTTCTTCATCGCACCCTTCGTGGCGCTGGCCGCCATGGCCGCGCTCGCCCTCGCCGCCCGCCGAGGCACCCGGCGCGAACTGCCCTACGGCCCGTACCTCGCCGCGGCGGTATTGCTGCTCGTCTACTTCCGCCCGTGGTTCGTCGACCTTGGGCGCGTGGCCTTCCCCGGCATCGTCGAAGGTCCTTGACCTGTTATTCAAGGCGATTACCATGCGCGCGGGCAGGATGCCCCGGCGCCGCGTGGTGCCGCCAACCAGAGGAGTCAAGGATGACGAAGTTCATGATGACCGGGATCGCCGTGTCGCTGCTGACGATGGTCGGCTGCGAAGCGCAGCAGAAGCAGGCCAGCACCACGGAGATCGACGCGCTCAAGGCGCAGCTCGATGACCGCAGCCGTGCACTCGAAGAGAGCGAAGAAGCCCGTCGCGCCGCCGAGCAGCGCGCGCGCACCGCCGAGCAGGCGGCGGCCGATCTCGCGCGTGCTCCCGTTGCCGCGGCACCGGTGAGCGAAGGCGCTGCGGAGGAATTCAACGGTATCGAGGGCGTGAGCGCCCAGAAGATCGGCGACGACATCCATGTCGTGATCGAGGGAGATGTCCTCTTCGACAGCGGCAAGAGCACGCTGAAGGTTGCCTCGAAGCGCAGCCTGGACCGCATCGTCACGATCATCAAGGAGTCGCACGCGGGCCGATCGCTCGACGTGGTCGGATTCACCGACACTGATCCGATCAAGGCCACCAAGGATCGCTTCGCCACCAACTATCACCTCGGCTTCGAGCGCGCCTACGCGGTGCGCGAGTACCTGATCGCCAAGGGCCTGCCGAAGGACGCCATCAAGCTCAGCTCGTGGGGACCGGACAAGCCGGCCGACACCAAGGCGCGCAGCCGGCGCGTCGAGGTGGTCGTGCTCGGTGGAGCGGGCTGAACCGCCTCCGGACGGAGACAAGGGAACGCGGAGCCGTGCTGTACGGCTCCGCGTTGTCGTTCATGGATGTCGCGATGGTGGCGGCGGGGCTTGCGGGCCCTGAGTGCTCACCACTCCAGGCGCAGGCCTTCGTCCTTGACCTTCTTCACGAGCAGCTCGACCTCGGCCAGCGTCGCCGCGAGCCGGCGGCCCGCATCCTCGAGCGAGCGGTAGAGGTCGGGGTTGTTCACGAGCTGGCCCACGGTGCCTTCGCCCGCGTTGACCTTCTCGCTGATCGCTTGCACGTTCTCGAGCGTCTGGCGCATGCGTTCGATGACGGGGCGCAGATCGGCGGCGAGCGTGGTGGCCTGGCCCTCGACGCCCTTGGCAGCGCCGGCGACGGCCTCCATCGCGGCGCTCGCCTGGTCGATGAGCTGGCTGGCCTTCCACACGGCGCTCTTGGCGTCGGTGCGCAGCTGCTCGTCGTTGAGCCAGGTGTTGGCGCCATCGAACGCCGCCTCGGCCGAGGCGAGCATGCGGTTCAGGCGTGTCACGCTGGTCCGGATCGAACCTTCGTTGGCTGGGTCGTCGGGGCTGCCCTTCAGCGGTGCGACGAGCTCATTGAGGTTGCGCGCGAGCTCGGTGAAGTCCTCGCTCACGATCGACGCGATGCGATCCTCGAAGGTCATGAACGTGGCCGTGGCGATCCAGGTGCCGTCGCGCGGGGCCATGGCGGTCCGAGCCGACAGGTCCTCGGGCATGCGAAAGTTGAGTCGCGAGCCACCGCCGATCAGGCCGCTCTCGCTCGAGACCTCGCACGACTGCGGCAGGTCGATCTCGGCATTGATGTCGGCCTCGACACGCACCGGCGGTTCCTCGGAAGGACGAACCTTCACCGAGACGACTTCGCCGATGGGTACGCCATTGAGCATGACCTGCGAGCCGGTGCGCAGGCCGGCGCCGATGTTGGCGGCCACGGTGACGCGGTACGACGGCTGAATGAGCCAGCGCAGCTCGCCGAACATCAGGAGCAGGGCGACCAGCACGCCGATCGCACCGATGCTCACCAGGCCCGTGACGAAGTTGCGCGTCGAGTCCTTCATGGGGCGCCCAGTGTAGAGGCACCGTTGCCGCGGATCTCCGCGAGTTCCTCCGGCGACGCCTCGCCCTGGAGGAAGCGGTGGACGACCGGGTCCTGGCATGCTCGAAGCTCAGCAGCGGAGCCCTCGAATCGCACGGAACCCTCGTGCATCAGCACGAACCGGTCGCCGACCTTGAAGGCCGACTGCAGGTCGTGCGTGACCACGATGCCGGTGATGCGCAGTTCGCGCTTGAGCTTCAGGATGAGCTCATTGATGATGTCCGAGCGGATCGGGTCCAGGCCGGTGGTCGGCTCGTCGTACAGCACGACCTTGGGATCGCGCACGATCGCCCGGGCGAGCGCGATGCGCTTGCGCTGGCCGCCGGAGAGTTCCGCCGGCATCTGGTGCAACGTGGACGAGAGACCGACCATCGTCGCCACGCGCTGGATGCGGGCCTGGACGATCGCCTCGTCCGTCACCCCGTGCTCCCGCAGCGGGAACGCCAGGTTGTCGGCCACGCTCAGCGAATCGAAGAGCGCGCTCATCTGGAACAGGAATCCGATGTGCCGCCGGACCGAACCGAGCTCGGCCTCGCGCATGCGGTCCACGCGGAGGCCGTCGAACCAGACCTCTCCGGAGTCGGGGCGCAGCAAGCCGACGATGTGCTTGAGCAGCACGCTCTTGCCGCAGCCGCTCGGGCCGAGCACGACCGTGGTCTGGCCCGCCGCGAACGACACATCGACGCCCTTGAGCACCTGCAGTCGGCCGAAGCGCTTGCGCAGCCGTGCGACACGGATCAGGGGCTCGTTGGTCGGCGACGGGTCCACGTCGGAACCCTATCATGCGCGGCCCCCCCGGAAGGAGCGCGCGTGACAGGTCGAATCGTCCACCAAGCAGGCTTCCTGCGCATCGAGTGCCTGCAGGTCCAGGCACGAGATGGCCGCATGCTCGATCGCCATGTCGTTCGCCATCCTGGCGCGGTCACCGTGGTGCCCGTGCTCGACGATGGCCGGCTCGTCCTGATCCGCAACTACCGCATCGCCGTCGGCGAGTGGCTCGAGGAGTTCTGCGCGGGCAAGCTCGAACCGGGCGAGGATCCGGAACCTGCGGCAGGCCGTGAACTCGAGGAGGAGTGCGGCTATCGCGCGGGTTCGGTGCGACGGCTTGGCGCATACCTGACCTCGCCGGGTTTCTGCGACGAGCTCATGCACCTGTACGAGGCCACCGCACTCACGCCGTGCGAGCAGGCGCTCGAGGCCGACGAGCAGATCGAGGTCGAGCTCGTGCATCCCGACGAGGTGCAGCGTCGCATCGCCAGCGGGCAGATCAAGGATGGCAAGACGATCGCGGCGTTCCATCTGTGGCGTGCCGTGGGAGGCAGCGGGCATGGGCGTTGAGTCGCGTCGCTGGAGGGATCCGCAGCAGGGGGGCGCAGGAGCGCTGGCTTCGCTCAGCGTGACCGCATGGATCATCATCGCCTGCGTGGCGGTCTTCGCGGTGGATGGCTTCCTGCCGCCGCGCATGGTGCCGCTGGAGGTCAGCGTGGCGCCGGGCGTGGACATCGATGAGGTCCGCGGCAAGGAGGTCGTGCTCACCGAGCCCGTGTCGCAGACCCGTGTCGAGCGGTTGCCCAACGGACGGCTGGCTGAACGCACCGTTCCCGCCATGGGAGGCGATGCGCCCATCGTGCTCGCCGAGACGAAGAAGCAGGTCGGGACCATCAGCTACCAGCTGATGCCGCTGCTGAACAGCTGGCTCTACTTCTCGACGGCGAAGGCCCTGGTCGTCGAGCAGCCCTTCGTCGGCTGGACCGGCCTGGAGTTCTGGCGCATCGTTGGCTTCCAGTTCGTGCATGCCGATGCGAACCACCTCATCTTCAACATGCTTGGGCTCTTCTTCTTCGGTGGCGTGATCGAACGCTACCTGGGTGCGAAGCGGTACCTGGCCTTCTACCTGCTGTGCGGGATCTTCGGCGCGCTGATGTACCTGGCGCTCAACCTGGGCGGATGGGCGCTCGCGCTGCTCAAGCTGCCGGCGATCCCCGGCCTGCTCTTCAACGATCCCACCACGCCGCTGGTCGGCGCGAGTGCGGGGATCTTCGGCATCATGTTCGCCGCGGCGCGCCTGGCCCCGAACACGCAGGTCCTGCTCTTCTTCGTGATCCCCATGAAGCTGCGCACGCTGGCGATCCTGCTGCTGGGTTGGGCGATCTACACGATCGTCAGGGCCGGCAACAACGCCGGCGGCGAGGCCGCTCACCTCGGCGGCGCGATCGCCGGCTGGTACTTCATCGGCAACACGCACCATCTGCACGGCTTCTTCGACTTCCTCGGCCGCGTCGATCCCACCAGCCGTGCCGGTGCCGCGCGTCGCGCACGGCGCCAGGCGCCCGACAATGCCGAGATCGACCGCATCCTGGCCAAGATCCAGGCGCAGGGGATCGGCTCGCTCACTCGCTCCGAGCGCGAGACCCTGAGCCGTGCGAGCCGGGACACCTGACGTGCCCATCCGCTACGAGCGACTGGCCGGCACCACGACCAATGCCGCCCGCCTCGGGCGCGTGCACACGCCGCACGGAAGCTTCGACACGCCCGCGTTCATGCCGGTAGCGACCGCAGGCGCGATGAAGGGGCTCACGCCGTCGCAGGTGCGCTCGACCAACAGCCAGATCATCCTCAACAACGCGTTCCACCTGATGCTGCGGCCCGGCCACGAGCGCGTGCGCGGCTTCGGCGGGAGCCATCGCTTCATGCGATGGGACGGCCCGATCCTCACCGACTCCGGCGGCTACCAGGCCTTCAGCATGAGCGACATCAACGCGCTCGACGAGGACGGCGTCACGTTCCGCTCCTTCGTGGACGGCTCGAAGGTCAGGCTCGGTCCCGAGGAGAGCATGGCGGTGCAGAACGCGCTCGGCGCGGACATCATCATGGCCTTCGACGACTGCCCACCAGCGCGCGCGCAACTCGATGATGCGACCTACCGCCGTCGCGTGGAGGAGGCGAACGCGCGCACCGTGCGCTGGCTCGACCGATGCATCAAGGCCCACGCGCGCCCGACGGAGCAGGGGCTCTTCGGCATCGTGCAGGGCGGCACGCTGCACGACCTGCGCGAATCGAGCGCTCGCGAGATCACCGCGCGCGATCTTCCAGGCTTCGCGATCGGCGGCGTGGCCGTGGGCGAGGGCACCGCGGCCATCCACGACACCGTGCGCTTCACCGCGCCGCTCCTGCCGGCCGACCGGCCGCGCTACCTGATGGGGGTCGGCTACGAGCGCGACATCGTCGCCGCGGTCGAGGCCGGCGTGGACATGTTCGACTGTGTGTTGCCCACGCGCAACGGCCGAAACGCCAACGTCTTCACGCGTGCGGGCCAGCTGCGCCTGCGCAACGCCTGCCATGCCGAGGACCACCGGCCGATCGAGCCGGGTTGCGGCTGCGAAGCCTGCTCCGGCGGCTTCTCGCGCGGCTACCTGCGGCACCTCTTCATGGCCGGCGAGATGCTCGGCCCGACGCTGGCGAGCCTCCACAACATCCATCACTTCCAAACCCTTATGATGGAGATCCGCCAGGCCATCGCCCAGGACGCGTGGAACGCCTTCCTCGCGCGATGGCCCTGCCTGGCGGTGACCGACCAACCCGACACCGACCATGACTGATTTCATCGCCGCCGCCATCCTGCAGGCACCGCCGCTTCCGGGCCAGCCAGCTCCCGCACCCGTCGCCGTCGAGGGCTCCGCCCCGGCCGGTGGCGCCGCCCCCGCGGCTGCACCGCAGGACCCGGGCGGGTTCTTCTGGATCCTCATCCCGATGATGCTCGTCATCCTCGTGCTGCCCATGATCACGGGCCGCAAGGAGCGCAAGAAGCGCGAAGCCATGCTCGCGTCGATCGCCAACCGCGACCGCGTGCAGACCATCGGCGGCATCATCGGCGTGGTGACCGAGGTCAAGAGCGACCAGGTCACGCTGCGCGTGGATGAGTCGTCGGGCACCAAGCTCACCTTCGCGCGCAACGCCGTGAGCGACATCCTCGAGAAGGCCAAGAGCGCCGACTGATCGGCGCGGGACCACCATGAACAAGCTGACCACGAAGATCGTCCTCATCGCCGTCCTTGCCGTGCTCGCGGCGCTTGCCGTGTGGCCGCCCAAGGAAAAGATCCGCCTCGGCAAGGACCTGCGTGGCGGGGTCAGCCTCGTCTACGCGGTCGAGATGCCCGAGGGCGTCGACTCGCCATCGGTCCTCACGCAGGTGATCGATGCGCTCAAGCGGCGCGTGAACCCGCAGGGCGTGCTCGACATCAGCATGACCCCGCAGGGTCGTGACCGCATCGAGATCGTCATGCCGCTTCCTTCGGAAGAAGGCAAGGGGCTGCAGGATGCCTTCCGTACGCGGCTGGCAGAGGTGGCCGGCCGCATGCAGCTCACGGCTCGTGAACTCGATCGCGCCCTGCAGGAACGCAGCGCGACCTCGCTCGTGCCTGCACCGAAGGATGGTGCCGCACCCGCAGCCGGCAGCCGCGCCGCGCTGCTTGAGCAGCTGCAGTCGTCTCATGACCAGGCCATCGATGCCCGCGCCGCGTACCAGGCTGCGCTGGAGCAGGCGGACGACGCAGCCACGCTCGCGCCCATCGAGGAGCGCATCGCTACGGCCGAACTCCTCGAGCGCAAGGCCCGCGAGACGCTGCTGGCCTCGAGCGTGAACGAGTCGCGCCTCAAGCGCGCCTTCCAGCTGTCCATCAAGGGTGACCGCCTTCGCGACGACAAGGGCAAGGCCCTCTTCGACGAGGCCGGCAACCCGGTGTACGGCCCGAGCCCCCGCGAGCGCGAGCTCGAGGCGATCGCCAAGCAGTGCCCCGAATACTCGGCCGAGCTCGATGCACTGGTCAAGGAGTACGACGCCTACGCGTCGGCGATGACCGGCTACGAGGATCCCGAGGACCTGAAGCGCCTGCTGCGCGCCGCGGGCGTGCTTGAGTTCCACATCCCCGTCAGCGCTGCGAACCCGCAGGGCGTGAACGTGGGCGAGCTGCAGACGCAGCTGTCCGAGCGCGGCCCCGATGGCACCGACAGCGTGGTCGCGAGCTGGTACCGGCTCAACGACCTGAAGCAGTGGTACGACGATCCGCGCCAGCTCGAGGCACTGCTGGCCGATCCCGCGACCTTCTTCCGCGGCCGCGACATGGTGTCGGCTCAGCACGAGGGCCAGGTCTACGTCCTGCTCTACGACACCGATGCGATGAGCATGACGCACGCGCCGGGCCAGGTCTGGTCGATGAAGAGCGCGCGCCGCGACGCCGACGAGTTCGGCCGTCCCTGCGTGGCGTTCCAGCTTGACCAGCAGGGCGGCATCGCGATGGGCCGACTCACCGGCGCCAACCTGCAGCGACCGATGGGCATCGTGCTCGACGGTGAGCTCTACACCGCGCCCACCCTGCAGTCGCAGATCAACGGCTCCGGCCGCATCACCGGCAACTTCTCCAACGAGGACATCACCTATCTGATCCGCGTGCTCGAAGGCGGCGAACTCGAGGCCAAGCTCAAGCCCGAGCCCGTCTCGGTCAGCATCCTCGGGCCGGCGCTCGGCAAGGACAACCTGGCCCGCGGGTTCGAGGCGCTCCTGCTCTCGGCCGGTGCAACGGCCGTGATCATGGTGGCCTGGTACCTCGGCGGCGGCATCATCGCCGTGATCGCCCTGGCCCTCAACGCCTTGTTCCTGTTCGGCACGATGGCGGCGATCGACGGTTCGTTCACGCTGCCGGGCCTGGCGGGCGTGGCGCTCTCGATCGCCATGGCGGTCGATGCCAACGTGCTCATCTTCGAGCGCCTGCGCGAGGAGATGGCCGAGCACAAGGAGCGGCTGCGCGACGCGGTCGACATCGCCTACAAGCGCGCGTTCAGCGCGATCGTCGACGGCAACATCACGAACCTCATCGTGTGCGTGGTGCTCTACAAGGTCGCGGCGACCGAAGTGAAGGGGTTCGCGCTCACCATGGCCATCGGCGTGATCACCACGCTGTTCACGGCGATCGTCTGCACGCGCGTCATGCTCGATGTCTGGACGAACGTGCTTCACCGCACGCGCCTTCCGTTCATCACCACGATCTTCCCCGGCATCGCCTCGGCGCTGCGTCCGAACATCGACTGGATCGGCAAGCGCGGCGTGCTCTGGCTCAGCTGCATCGTGCTGGCGATCGTCAGCATCGTGGCGACCTTCACCAGCGGCCGCGAGATGCTCGACACCGAGTTCCGCGGCGGCATGACGATGACGCTCGTCACCCGTCCTGCCGCGACGGGCGAGACGGCGAGCGCTGATGGCCGCCTGGCCATGACCCGCGCCGAGGTCGAACAGCGCATCCGCGCGATCGGCGAGGCGGCGGGTGCTTCGGCCGCGGTGGCCCAGCTGCGCAACGCCAGCGTGCTGACCGTGGGTGACTCGACCGCCGATGGCAAGGCCTCGTCCTTCCAGATCAAGGTCGCCAACCCCGCTGACTTCAGTGGTGACGACACGGCCACCGAGCCGGTGGTCGATGCCGTGGCGAACGCGTTCGCCAAGGACATCGAGGTCACGCTGCCCCTGACCTTCAAGGGTGCCGGCACCGATGCCGCGGCGCTCCAGACCCGGCCGGTCAATGCCGACACGCTCGGTGCCGTGATCGGTCGCGATGGTCGCAGCGAGTCCGTGCGTGAGTACGCGGGTGGCGTGGCGGTGCTCATCGAGGGCATAGCTCCGCCGATCACGCTGGTCGATGCGCAGGCGCGCCTCGGCCGCATGCGTTCGCAGCCTGACTTCGGCCCGATTTCCTCCCGCGAGACCGAGCTCATCGGCCTCGACATGGCGCAGGCCGGCAACCCGAATGCGGGCTACACGTCGATCGTCATGCTGACGGTCGATCCCAAGGCGCTGCTCTCCAAGGTCGATGCCGCAACGTGGGATCGTGTGGTGGCGCAGCCGGAATGGAAGCTCGTCAACGCTGCGCTCACGCAGAAGCTCAGCCTGGAGCAGGTGAGCAGCTTCTCACCCAAGGTCGCCGAGAACCTGGCGGCAAGCGCCGTGGTGGCGGTCGTCCTCAGCATGATCGGCATGCTCCTCTACATCTGGCTGCGCTTCGGCAGCCTGCGGTACAGCATGGCGACGATCGTGGCGGTGGCGTTCAACGTCTGCGTCTGCTTGGGCGCGCTGGCGTTCAGCATCCGCACGGAAGGCACGGGCTTCGGCGCGTCGACCCTGATCGAGGGGTTCCGGATCGACCTCAACGTCATCTCCGGCCTGCTCACGATCATTGGCTACTCGCTGAACGACACCATCGTGATCCTGGACCGCATCCGCGAGAACAAGGGCAAGGCCGAGTTCGCCACTCGCGACATGGTCAACGATGCCATCAACCAGACCTTCAGCCGTACGGTGCTCACCGGCGGCGCGACCCTGGCCACGGCACTGATCCTGTTCTGGCTCGGCGGCACCGGCATCCGGCCGTTCGCCTACACCTTCCTGGTGGGCCTGATTGCCGGTACGGCGAGCTCGGTGCTGATTGCCGCGCCGCTCTGCTATGTGGCGCGCCCGAAGAATGTTCAATAATATGTGAGGCCGGCAGCAGGACGCTGCCGATATTCCCAGACACACCGCTTCACGGAAGGAGCATTGTCATGGCCCGTGGTACGAAGATTGCGTTGGCTTTCCTGCTGGTTCTCTTTGTCGGTACCGGCATCTACTTCACCCTCACTGCCCCCTCGCCCAATCCCTCTGGGGATCTGTCGAGCGGCGGCCTGACCGCTGATGGCGGCGTGGGCACCTTGAGCCCGGCCGACTCGGCGTTCCCCGAGACGATCGTGCTCGGCCCGACCACCCCGGAGGGCTCTGCGATCGAGGTCATCAATCCTCCCGCCGGCAGTGAGATCGACATCTTCAACGAGCCGGCCGTCGAGCCCTCGCTGGCTGACGCGAAGGGTGCCACCACGCCCGGTTCGTCGAGCCCGACGGGTTCGTCGGGTGGTGCGGTGACCGGTGACGCGCCTCCGCTCGGCGTCTCGCCGCGGATTGACCCGGAGCCCGTCAAGGCGTCGTCCACCACCTACACCGTGGCCTCGGGCGACACGCTTGGCGGCATCGCCAAGAAGACCTACGGTCGCGAGACGGCGTGGACCGCGATCCGGGATGCCAACCCCGGCATCAACCCGAACAACCTGAAGGTCGGCACCACGCTGAAGCTTCCGGCGGTGGATCAGTTGCCGGCGGGTGAGCAGGTTGCCGCTGCTGGCAAGTCGACCCGCAGCGCCACGCGCGGCTCAACCGCTCCGGCCAAGAAGGGTGCGACCAAGTCGACCGGCACGACCGGTCGTCGCTACACCGTCAAGAACGGTGACACGCTCTGGAAGATCGCCAAGGCCGAGTACGGCACCGCGACCAAGGCCAACGTCGATCGCATCCGCGAGGCCAACTCGATCGGCTCCGATGGCTCGCTCAAGGCTGGCCAGAGCCTGACGATCCCGGCGAAGTGATCGGTCCGCCGCGCCTCTGGCGGCAAGCATTGCCCAACCGAACGCGAGGCCATGAGTGCGGCCTCGCGTTTTTCGTTGGGCCGCGTCGATGGCGCCGCTCGATCCTAAGGTTGCCCCATGCGCGTGTCGTACCACCCGGGCTACGTCGTTGAACTGCCAGTGGGGCACGCGTTCCCGATGCGCAAGTTCAGCGAGTTGCACGCGATCCTCGTGTCGCAGGGGATCGTGCGGCCGCATGAGGTCGTCGCGCCGCACGAGGCCGAGTGGGAGCTGCTGGCAGGGGCCCACGCGCCGGAATACCTAGCGGCGTTGCGTGACGGCACGCTCACGGAGCGAGAGGTCCGCCGGCTCGGCTTGCCGTGGAGCCCGGCGCTCGTGCGTCGCAGCCGCTTGGCCACGCAGGGCACGCTGAACGCCGCGCGCTTCGCGCTCCAGGAGGGGATCGGCGGCAACCTTGCCGGCGGCACGCACCATGCGCTGTGGGATGGCGGCGAGGGCTACTGCGTCATCAACGACGTGGGTGTGACGGTTCGGCACCTGCAGTCGACTGGCGAGGCCATGCGCGTGCTCGTGGTCGACCTCGACGTGCATCATGGCAACGCCAACGCGGCCCTCTTCGCCGACGACGAGCGGGTGTTCACCTTCAGCATGCACGGCGCGCGCAACTTCCCGCTCATCAAGCCCCCGGGCTCGCTCGACGTGCCGCTCGAGGATGGCACGGGCGATGAGGAGTACCTGCGGCTGCTGGCTGAGCACCTGCCGCGGGCGATCGAGGCCGCGCGCGCGGATCTGGCGTTCCTCCTGGCGGGCGTGGATGTGGTGGCAGGGGATCGCTTCGGGCGGCTTGCGCTGACCGAGGCGGGGCTCGCCGAGCGCGACCGCCTGGCCCTGTCGCTGCTGCGCGGGGCGGGCCTGCCCGTCACGATCACGCTCTCAGGCGGCTATGCGTCGAGCCCGCACCGCACGGCGCAGCTCCACGCGAGCGTGTACCGCCAGGCGGTTCGGGTGGGGTAGGTAGCTCGGGTGCCGCTCCCGCACTCAAGGTGCTCCGGCAGCGGCGGAGCGCGCATCCATGGGGGTGGAGCGCGACGAAAGGAGGGGTTGTGCTGCACCGAGAGCGTACGCGCGGGAGACGACGGACTTGAGCTCGCGGTGCATGACCGGTCGGCAGTTGGTGTCCAAGGCGCCGATGGGACCTAGCTTCACGGGGTCGACCTTCCGTGGGTTCGTGTTGCCGTGGCACTGGGAGTCCGTGAGGATCAGAAGGAACGCACACGATCAAACAGTCCGACCAATCACCTATCCAGGATGTCGTCCAGGAATCCGATCATCCGGTCGAACGCCTCGCGCTCGTCCTCGGTGAGCTGCGAAAGCGCCAATCCACCTGCCAGCCACTTGGTCTGCCCATCTTGGCAGCAAAGCAGCGTGATCGCCGCCTGTGCACGGTTCCGTGGGACATCGATTCCATACCACTGGATCGCCGCAAGCATCTTGAGGAACTCGTCGCGCAGGTTCAATCCATCGCCGATCGCGATGCCTCTTACTGAGTCGCTCGACGTCGACAGGAGCGCCTTTCGCGCCTCGCTCGCCCAGGCCCATCAGGATGCCAACTCTGCCGAGCGGCCGCGTCTTCGCCATATCCAAGCACGACAGGCGCCTGCAGGATGGGCCGCATCTCCGGAGTGATCGGCACGATGAGCACGGCGTGGCTCGCCGCACCGTCTCACGCCCCACCCGGCTCCCAGCCCTCGGGTGCCATCTCGAAGCGGGCGAACTCGAACGCCGGCGCCACGACGCAACCGACCAGCGTCCAAGCACCAAGCGGCCTTGCTGCCTGCCACCAGCCGCGCGGCACGACCGCCTGCGGTGCATCGCCGTGCCCAATGCCGCGGCCCAGCACGATGCGCGTGCGCGCACCCGACACAGGGTCGGCCAGCAGCAGCTCCATCGGGTCGCCGTCGTGGAAGAGCCAATGCTCGTCGGCATCGACGCGGTGCCATCGGCTCTGCTCGCCAGCAGGAAGCAGGAACAGGATCGACGTGCTGGCCCCGCGCGGCGCGTCGGGCGCGCGGAACGTCTCGCGGTAGAAACCGCCCTCGGGATGCCGGTGCAGCCCGAGCGTGGTGATCACGTCATCGGATGTCAGTTGCGTTCGCTCGATGCCATCCCTGTGCGGTGCCATGGCATCAGGGTATGACGATCGTGCTGGCGTCGTCGTTCGGCTCCTCAGGCGGCGTGCTTCCGAACACCATGACGCCCGGGTTGCTGCGGTTCGCTTCCGCCTGCGCACGGCAGCGTGCGATCACGTCGTCGAGGAACGCACCCACCCGTGGTTCGGCGATCCACGCATCCCACGCTGCTCGATCCTCGGGTGTTAAGTCGGCCAGCGCTTCGGGATCCGACATCGTGTAGCCGCGCCACTGGAAGTCATCTGATCCGAAGCAGTCAAGCACCCACAGCAGGGACAGCGCTTCCTCGCGCGTGGCCGGGCAAGGGGCGTGCGCGAAGTCGCACAGCCACTCCTGATCCGGCTTGAGCGGAGGCGGGCAGATCTTCCGGTCGAGTTGGTGGAACCAAAAGTGCCCCTCGGGACATGTGAAGGTCACTGCTCCGGGAGGAAGAATGTGGTCGGTCGACAGGGCCAAGGCACGACCGCTCGGAAGGGTTGGCATGTGCGCAGTATGCAGGAATCATCACAGCGGCGATCGGTGATTCCGAGCGTGCGGCCGGGGCTGGTTCATCCCCACACCCGCCGGTACGCGCCATCCGCGTCGTAGCGGTCGGCCTGGGCGCGCACGTTGAAGGTGCGGTTGCGCGGATCGTTGCCGACGCCGGCGACGTATTGCCAGTTCCCCCAGTTGGGGCCGACGTCGTGATCCAGCAGTTGGCTCTCGAACCACCAAGCCCCCCAGCGCCAGTCGACGCCCGCCGTCTTCGCCAGCCAGCTCGCGGCGTTCTGCCGACCTCGGTTGGAGAGCCAGCCGGTTGCGGCCAACTCGTGCATGCAGGCATCGACGAAGGGCTCGCCGGTCGTGCCCGTGCGCCAGCGATCAAAGGTCTGCACATCCGGTGCGCCGCACGGCGTGCGCCCCATCATGCCGCTGGCCTTGAACGCGCGCGACTGCCAGCGCCGGACCCACAGGTGGAAGTAGTCACGCCACAGCAGCTCGAACCACAGCCAGTAGGTCGAGTCGTTGGCCACGCGCTCGTGCTCGTACCGGCGGATCTGCGCGGCGACCTCCCGCGGCGAGATCGTGCCGGTGGCCAGCCAGGTCGACAGGCGCGACGAGAAGTTGGCACCCATCAAGCCATCACGGGTCTCCTTGTAGCGCGCCAGGCAATCATCCCGCCAGATCCACTGCTGCATGCGCTCAAGCCCGGCCGCGCGCTCGCCGCGCACGGTCGATGGAGCGCGAGGGTCGATCTGAAGCGCTGCGATCCGCGCCCGGTGAAGGTCCGCGCCCGACAGCGTGGCGTCTGAAATGGCCTCGCTCCAGTCGCGCGTGGACGCAGGCACATCCAGACCGGTCGGCGCGGGGACGGGATCCGGCGTCCTGCACGACCGCTCCACCAGCCTGCGGTAGTTCGAGAACACCTCGGGCAGGTGTTCGATGCTGAACGGCAGGTCCGCCGCCGGAATCATGGTGGTTTCGTCGTGCGTGACCAGGCGCGCACCCCGGTCCGCGAGGACACAGGCCACCCGTCGGTTCTGCAGGAGTTCATCGTGCGCCGGGCACGGCGCGGTGTGAACCGCGATGGCGCCCAGATCGGCAACGAGCTTCGGGATGACCTGCTCCGGCTCACCACGCAGCACGACGAGCGCCGACCCGATCGATCGCCAATCCGCCCGCAGGCCATCGATCGCCTGGAGCCAATGACCCACGCGGCGCTCGCTCGCGCGCGGCAAGGTCACGCCACGCAGCAGCTCCACTGAGCCGAACGGATCTTCCGGGATGCACAGGACGCCCACCACCCGTCCACTCGAGGCCGCGGCTGCTGCTTGGAGTGCTGCATGGTCATGCACGCGCAGGTCCGTTCGGTGCCAGACGAGGCAAGGCGATGCAAGGCTGCCGGGCATGACGGACAACCCTAGCCGCCTGCCAGCCGAAGGTCACCGAGCCTGATCATGAATCGAAGGTTCCGCATGAGCGATGTGCGCGACGTGAAGGATGCACGCGATGTGCACGATGTGAGCGAGCCGAGAAACCCGAGCAACTAGGGCGAACCCCAGCAACCGCCGCAACCTGACGACTCCGGGCGCTGCGGTTCACCCGCATCACTCCCGAGGCTGCATGGCGGCAGCCATGCTCTGCAGCGCACTGTCCATCCCGCGGCGGTAGGTCCACGCCCGTTGGGCCGCATCCTCGTGCGTGGCGCCGTCCTTCAGGGCAGCCGAGAGCGACGACGACGCCCGCTCACCGATGGCATCGGTCCCGAGCAGCACCACGGACATGATCGCCAGCTCATACAGCGCCGCGCAGGATGCTTGGTCGCCCGCATTGAAGCGCGGCACCCCGCGCTCGATCGCCAGCTCGAGGATGGCGGCAGCGCTCCGGATGCGCGATGGCATCATGGCAGCCTCCGTCGCGGTGGTCGCACTGGCCGCGGGAAGCACGCGGTCGATGATGTGGATGATGCCGTTGGCGGCCTCGATGTCGGCGACCTCGATGCGAGCACCGCCGGCCGTGATCACACCGGCGTCGAGCGCGAAGGCCACGCTGCCATCGCCCATCAGCGTTCGCGCCGAACCTTGAGCCAGCATGTCTTCGCGGCGGATCGCCGTGGGCAGGACATGGGCCACCAGCACCGCGGTGAGAGCAGGTTGATCCTGGAGCAGCTCCTTGAGCGCATCCGCCGGGATCGCCCCGAAGGCCTGGTTCGACGGCGCCAGCAGGGTCCAGGGCCCCGGGTTCCGGCTGCCGAGCTGCGAGCCGATGCCGGCGGCCTCGATGGCGGCCCGTAGCGTGGTGAAGCGTTCGTCCTCGGCGACGATCTGCTCGATGCTGCGCAGTTCAGGCAGCATCACGGCGTCGATCACATGCACCAGTCCGCCATCGAACGAGACATCAGTGGCCACCAGGCGGGCACCATCGACCGTCAGAGCCGTGGGATCGATCGGCAGTGACTGGCCGGACAGGGCGGTGAGCCGACGACGGTCGAGGACCGCGGAGCTGCCGACCGACTGCGCCACCACATGGTGCTTGAGGATCGCCTGCAGCGTGGACTTGCCCTTGGCGCTCGTCAGGAACTCGACTTGGTCCTTGGGCAGCTTCGCGAACGCCTCGTTGGTCGGTGCGAAGATGGTGACCTTCGCGTTCGCAGGAAGTTCGATGCCCGAAGCCTTGACCAGGGCAAGCAGCGTGGTCAGGTTGGCCTTGGTGGCCACCGCGGCCAGTGAACCGGCCGATGCAGGTGAGGTGGACGCCTGTCCGGCCGGGCGGATCCAGTCGACCTCGATCGCAAACGGACCTTCCTTCTTGTCGGAGAGCGTGATCCCCACCGATTCAATCGAGGCCGGATCGAGCGACGGCGCATTGCGCACGCGCTGACCGAAACTGTTGGCGACGCATTCGCTGAAGGGGATCTCGACCTCGGTCCACTCGCCGGCCTTGGTCGCGAACACGCGCTGGTACCCGCCAGCCATCAGGCGCAGGCGCGACGAGCGGATGTCGCACTGGTAGTTCCGTCCGTCGCCCTTGACGCGAAGCACAATCCCGGTCGCGCCTTCAAAGGTGCCCTGCGGTACCGAGGTGCGGACCTGCGAGAAGCCGCCGTTGTTTTCGAGCGAGAGTTCACCGGAGAAGCGCATCGTGCCGCCGTCACCAGCCTCGATGCGACCGGTGGACAGCCCACCCATGACGCCGTCGAGGACGGTCTGCCAGCCCCGGATCCCGCCGTCGAACTCAAGGTTCGAGTCCGCGACGGCGTCGGCGGGCGAGCCGGCGAGCAGGGCAGCGAGCAGGAGCAGACGCGAGCAGGTGGGCAGAGTCATGGCCCGAGGGGTTCGCGCCGCTCGGGGTGCTGGATGCCGAATCCCCGCTAGGCCAACAGATCCTTGACCACCCGCGCGGGTTCCTGCACCCCGGTCAGGCGGTGGTCCAGGCCGTTGTGGCGGTAGGTGAGCCGTTCATGATCGAAGCCCAAGAGGTGGAGGATCGTGGCCTGCAGGTCGCGCACCGAGACGGGGTCGCGTGCGATCCGGTAGCCGAGGTCATCGGTCTCGCCATGCACGTGGCCGCCGCGCGCGCCGCCACCGGCCATCCACATCGAGAAGGCATGGGGGTGGTGGTCACGCCCGAGGAAGTCGCGCTTGCCGTCGCGGAACTCCGCCACGGGTGTGCGACCGAACTCGCCGCCGCACACAATCAGCGTTTGGTCGAGCAGTCCTCGGCGACGCAGATCCGTGATCAGCGCTGCGAGTGGCCGATCGACCTGGCCGCACTTCGCTGGCAGCTGGTGTACGAGGTCATCACTCGGATTGGTGCCGTGGCCATCCCAGCCCCAGTCGAAGAGCTGCACGTAGCGCACGCCGCGCTCGACGAGCCGACGGGCCAGCAGGCAGTTGTTCGCGAAGCTCGTCGCGCCCGGCTCCGCGCCGTACAGCTCGCGCGTGGCAGCATCCTCGCGCGCCAGTTCCATCGCTTCCGGCGCGGCCAGTTGCATGCGGTGCGCGAGCTCGTACTGCGCAATGCGCGTGGCCGTCTCAGGATCGCCCGAGCGCTCGGCTGCGATCCGATTGAGGTCGTTGATCGACCCGATCACGGCCGATCGCCCGGCCCGATCGACACCCTTTGGATCGTTCAGGAAGAGCACGGGGTCGCCGCTCGTGCGGCACTGCACTCCTTGGAACACGCCCGGCAGGTAGCCGCTGCCCCAAATGCCCTTGCCCGCGTCGGGGGTCTGCCCCGATACGAGCACGACGAACGACGGCAGGTTGCGGTTCTCGCAGCCGAGCCCATAGGTCACCCAGGCGCCCATGCTCGGCGAGCCGAATCGCGGTTCGCCGGTATGCAGCAGGAGCTGCGCGGGTGCATGGTTGAACTGCGAGGTGTGCATCGAGCGGATCAGGCACAGTTCATCGGCGACCCCACCCAGCTGCGGGAGCAGGTCGCCCAGTTCCATGCCGCTCTGTCCGCGCTTGCCGAAGCCATGCAGCGGACGCAGCAGCTCCGGATGCCCCTTGATGAAGGCGAACCGCTCGCCCTTCAGGTACTCATCGGGGCAGGGTGTGCCGTGCAGTCGCGCCAACTCGGGCTTGTGGTCATAGAGCTCGAGTTGCGATGGACTGCCGGCCAGGTGCACGTAGATCACGGACTTGGCGCGTCCGGCGAAGTGAGGGCTGCGTGCCGCGACCGGGTCGACCTGGCCATCGAGCAGCGGTGCCGCCACGCCCAACTCACCCAGCGCCAGCGCGCCGAGCCCGAGGCTCCCGGCACCCAGGAACTGGCGTCGCGTGATCGCATGCAGACTCGGCAGGTCACGGCGCATCATGGTCGGCTCAGGAACTCGTCGGTGTTCAGGATGGCGCTGGCCACGCTGGTCAAGGCTGCACGGTGCACGGCTTGATCACCATCGCCGGCCATCGTGGCGGCGTCGGCTGGCGCGGCCTCGTAGCGGACCCGCTCGGCCGCGTACAAGGATCGCAGCACGCCGCGCTCGGCATCGAGCGGTGCGCGCAGGAGCGCACGATGCCACATCGCATCGATCGCCGCCTCTGGTTGGAGCCCATCGACGGATTGTGCGAGGGCCACCGCGCATTCGACGAAGGCAGGGTCGTTCAGCGTGACGAGCGCAGCCAAGGGCGTGTTCGTGCGCACACGACGCACCGTGCAGGTGGCGCGGTCCACCGCGTCGAGGGTGCGGCGGG
>Ga0209617_10000096_pt1 | contig 33096 bp, 31 predicted proteins | sample LakEriepJuly2011_2_FD_187459 | JGI IMG/M metagenome (GOLD analysis project Ga0209617, IMG submission 187459) | Freshwater microbial communities from dead zone in Lake Erie, Canada - CCB epilimnion July 2011 (SPAdes) (version 2) | ecosystem: Environmental > Aquatic > Freshwater > Lentic >...
TGGCGGAAAATTTCAATTAGTCCGCGATTTTGGTAGGAATTTTTCATCTACTCCGTGACAGATTTTCACTTTGTCTGCGACAAGGTAAGTTAGAACCCTGATTATTCCGTTGAAATTTTTTCAATTAGTCTGCGAACCGACACTAGGGTAGTTCCAGGGGTGATTGTACAAAGCAATGCCTATGACGAGCAGAGCGATTCCTAAGTCGTGCTATCTCTTTCGAGTCCCGTAAGGGATACGCTATTGCTTTAAGTCATTGTCTGTAAGAATTAGTTTAGGACTAGCCCTGTCAATCTGAATATTCAAACATCAAACTGGATTTTCTCTATGACCACTAATGAAAGTGAAATTTACGTAAAACCAGATCAAGGAGAATCATACTCCGTACTGGGTGATTTATACACCATTAAAGTCCAATCGGCAGCTACTTTAGGTGCTTATGGACTTTTAGAAGTTGTTTTTCAACCCCAAGGTGGCGCACCACCCCATTATCACGAACAAGAAAACGAGTCTTTCTACATTCTCGAAGGGGAAATAGAATTTCAAGTTGCAGAAAAAACTTACATTGCCAGTGCTGGTAGTTTTGTCCATATTCCTAAAGGAAAAATACACAGTTTTATTAATAAATGCCAGACTCCAGTGAAAGCATTAGTTTGGGTAACACCAGGGGGGTTAGAGAAATTCTTTGCTGAAGTTGGGACAAAGGTAGAAGATCCTTTATTTCCTCCTCCCTTAAATCCCGCAGACATGGAAAGATTACCACGTATCGCCGCTAATTATGGACTGCAATTAATCACGACTGAAGATAACAAATAATCAAGATAGAGGTAATTCATTAAGTAACCGTTTGGGCGTTTTCCCGACCCCCCGTGAACGGTTACGTGTCATTATTTCAATCTCATGTTTTTAAACATGAGTTTTTCTGTTCCCTGTTGCCCGTTCCCTCTGAATAATAATTTAATTTTCACTAATTCCGGTTTCTCAGTTTTCCCCACAGTAATTAGTGAACCGTGGGGTTTTGTTTTCTAAAACTCTGAGTTACTTTCTAACCATTGTTCTAAATCAGTGATAGAGGAGAAATCTAAGAGTGCTTCACCGAGTAATTCTAATTTGTCAATTGTTAATGTCCGAATTGTGTCAATGAATGATGATTTAATTTCACCAATTCGCCGATTTAGTTGCCGAATAATTAGTTGTTGTTCACCGCGTTCCATTGCTAATTCTTCTGTTGGACTAATGAAAGGCATTTGATTTTCCTCCTCTAAATGTTTGATTTTAGCGACTAATCCTCGTTGCAATTCTTTGGGCAATGTCATCATTTTATCAATTATCTTAAAAAGGTTAACAATTTTTTCTTTTGTTAAGCCTCTTTCATATAATCCCCTAATTAATGTCCATTTCCACTGTTCCCGTTCTGCTAAATTCCCTGTGGTGGCTTTGGTTTTCAAGTGCGCCATTACTATGATAGCAAAGGGATTATCACTTGATTCTAGTTCATTCCACCGTGATTCATAGTCTAGCAGTTTAGCAATGGGGAATTTCAAACTTAATTCGCAATCTAACATTGCTTGTTGATAACTGTTAGGTCGCCAAGTGGAACTTGTGTCTCCTAAAATCGCCAGACCCACCACAAATTTATGATAAAGGTCAAAGGCACGGTAGTTATAAATGTACATCCTTTCTTGGAAGTCAACATCATATTGACTCTGAATCTCAATATGAATTAAAATCCATACTTGTGTTTTATCCAATAACCAAACTTTGTACAGTTTATCTGCAATGCGTTTTTCGGTTGCTGACGACGCTGTAATTTGTTGCAGTTCTTTGTCTAGTGATTCCGGTGGTTTTGTCCAATCAATTGCTTTATAAGCCACAGGAAAGAAGAAGGATAAAAAACTATCAAAATATTCGTTTAATGCTTCTTTCCAGGATTCATCGTAATTTGCCGTGATTTCATTTTTAGTCATAAAATGCTATAATAGAAATTGTTATTACAGCCTCGGTTTATCTAATTTAATTTGTTTGTATCTATCTAATATTTTAACCTAAAATAGTTACTTTTTCATAAATACTCTATGTTTCAACTAAAGTAAAAATCTATTTTTAAATACGGATAAGTTTTGATTGATTTAGATACTAAAACGGCAATGTTTACGAAAATTGATTCAGTTACCATTATTAATAATGTTACCCTATTGGTATTTTACTCAGAAGCCCATTGTTGGCAGTTTCGATTAATTACTGCTGGTGGTGAGGTGTTTGGTGAACGCAAACTTTATTACACCCCAGAAGCAGCAGAAAAAGCGGGGCGGGAATGGATTTTTCAGGATAGTTGATTCTGAAGGGATGGAAGGCAATAAGCGATACCTTTGATCAGCGTAGCTATCGCTCCCTAGAAATCGCTGTAGGCATTTATTTAATATCTATCTTTTGGCAGATGACACTGGGTTTACTTAGTGCGTATTTCGACTTTATACAGTTCAAAAATCAGTAAAAACAAAAAATCAGTAAATTTTCCTGAAATTAGCGGCTTTTACTATTGCTTTTATTTTGGAATGTGCTTATTATGTCAAAAGATATAATATTTGTTACATCAGGCAATGAACCAGATGTTAAAAAGACCATTGGTGGTCAAACAACCCGAAATTGGGGGGCTAATTCGGGAGTTTCGCCTGTTGACTGGACTTACTCAAGAACAGTTCGGGGCTTATCTAGGCGTAACCTATGCCACTATTAACCGTTGGGAAAATGAGCGATCTAAGCCTTCACCTATGGCTATGGAAAAGATTGAGCAGAAGCTGGGGGAATGGGGGGAACAGGGTGAAGAATTATTACAGAAGTATTTAAGGAATTAAAAAATGGCAGAGCGTTTATTGCAATTAGATGATTTATTAAATATTCGTAGTCCTGAGAAAATTGCTAACCTCTTTCAAAAACTAGGTTATAACGCTGCTATTCAACCTTTAAATATAGATGATTTACATTTACCAGCCCGTAGCACTGAGGCTATTTATGATTCATACCTAATTGCTGACCAAGATAACGGCGGTTTGCAAGTATTACTATTTCAGTTACATTCTCGTCTCTGTGGGTTTAGATTTATTTGGTAAACGAAAATTAGCTGGACAATTAAGCCAAAGCACAAGAAGGGCTATTCAGTCAGAGAAAATTAGTTTGAGACAACCTTATATGGATGTTAAAGATTATATTGATTAGGTGATTTTAGAAGGAGATAGATTAAAGTTACAAGCTGAACAATATTTATCTATATAGTTCACAATAAAAGAAATTAATATTCAAGGAAATAACTAATTTTATGCAAGCTCTTAGTTGGCAAGATTTAGAAAATATCAAAAGTCCCGAATCTATATCAAATTTATTTCACAAACTTGGTTATAATACCTGCTGTGAACCTGTTGATGTTAACGATTTAGAACTGTTTCAAACAAATCAAGAAATTATTGACAAAGTTTACTTGATTGCTAATCAGGGAGAATCTGACCTACAAGTTTTTCTATTTCAACTTAACCCTGCTTGTTGGGTTAATGAAAATAGTGCGATCGCTCGCATGAAATCAATCACTAAAAGTTTATGTAAACGTCCTAGTTTTTTTCTTGTTGTAGGAATGGTAAGTTACCAAAAATTATTATTGATAAGCCCAATTAGAAGTTTTAATGCTCAAATGGAATTAGAGATTTGCACTCGTCAAACTCTGATTGATTTAAAATCTGCTAGTTTGTATGATTTACATTTACTAAAAAGTATAGCAGCAAATAACCTAGAACCCAAGAGTTTATATCAAACTCAACATAGGGTTTTATTGGATGCTGAAAATTCATGTATTAAAGCAGAAGAGAAAAAAGCAAATAGAGATAGAGATACCAGATTATTTGCGTCAAAATAATTATTGTATGATGACTTTTAGATATACGTAATATAATAAAAATAATCAACATGGGAGTAGTATATATAGGCGATCGCGCAACAGGCAAGACTCACTTGGCACTAGAGTTAGCCAACCCTAAGAGTGAATATGTCAAAGTTGCCAATCTCGATTACGACAATCTGAGAGTGCAATTACTGGATGAGAACTCACAGGCAAAACCGACACCTTTGCCACCTTCGCAAATGCCCTATCAACGGTATTTGGAGATTCAGACGCGGCTACCCTCTGGTAATAAGCAGGTGGTGGTGGATTGGATTGATACAGCGGGTGAAGTGTGGCGGAGAAGTTATCAAAGGGATTATTCTGATCAATGGACTCAATTTTTAGAGGCTATCCGCAGCAGTGAGGGTGTGTTATTAATACTCCCACCCCATCGGGGGATGAGTTTCCAACCTGGTGTGGATGTTGAGCAGTTTGTTACACAAAAACAATGGTGTAATCGCTTTGATCGGTGGGTAGAATTTTTCCATTATCAATGTCCCAAACTCAGACATTTGGCTATTTGTATCAATAAAGCTGATTTGTTTTGTGATTTGTCGCAAGAAGCTGGGAAACTATCCTATAAACCTTATGGTAGTTCTATGAATTGGCAACAACGACATACTTATGTTTTACAAAAATACTTTCGACCAATTTATTCACAGTTAGAACAACTTAACAAAGGGCTGTCTAGTGGTTCGGTGCGGTGTTTTATTACATCTATTCATCATCGGAGTTTATTAGAGTTACCTTGGATTTATCTGGGTAGTTTTTTAGCTAAATAGGTAGAAATTATGTTAAACAAATTTTTTCATAGATTGAAACCATCGCCGGGGCTATATTCGTCATTCTCTGTTCTTTAAATAATTAAAAAGGTGTAACATGGGCAACATTTATGTAATCGGACCACAGGCTTCTGGCAAAACTACTTATTTAGCGGCTTTGGCTTATCAACCATTAAAAACAAAGCAGAAAAATAAAAATTTTAAAGTTCAAGCATTGAATGAAGAAACTAGAGAATTAGCGGACAAGGCTGAAAATATTATTTTAGAGGGTGCATCTTTAGAACCTACTCAGAAATATGTCAAAACAATTGATGATTTAAAAGTATATTCATTTATTATTGAAATTCAGAAAAAATGGCGAAAACTAGAGAAAATAAATTTAGCTGTGCGAGACTACCCAGGAGAAGTTTTTAAAGAGTTGGAATCAGTGTCTGCTGATCCATTACATGAAGAATTTATGAATGAGTGTTTAAGTAAAGATACTCAAGGGTGTTTAATTTTATTAACAGAGTGGAGGCAAGGAACAGATAAATTTTATAAACGAGTCTTTAAAAGGTTTATAGATTTAATGGATAAACAGGAAAGATTGCATGATTTACGTTTAGCTGTAGCCATGAGTAAATGTGAACGGGGGGAACTGTGGCCTGGTCGTTTAGATCCAGAAAATGATTTATTTGCAATTCATTTCCCGGAAACACTGTCATTTTTAAAAGATAATATTCCTAGTAAAAACTTACAGTTTTATGCTATATCTACTTTTGGGGTTTTAGGAAATAAAGATCCGCGACCCAATCGCAAAGAAGAATTAGGAAAAGAAGGCAGATATTCTGTGTTAAGAGAAACTGATAACTGGTCGCCTTATGGGATGATTTCACCTCTCTATTGGTTAAGTACAGGTAAGAGGATGAAAGAAAATGTTTAATTTATTTAAGAATAAAAATCAGACTCCATTACAAAGTAGTGCGGTGTTGCGAGTTATAGGCGATCGCTCTTCTGGAAAAACCACATATATGGCTTCCTTAGCACGATGGCCAAATGCTGATCCTGATAGTCCAGTTCAGGCTGTAACCGCTGTAGATGAAGGTGGAGAAGACTTACTTAGTAAAGCTCAAAATATCTTAGAACAGGGGCTAGAACTAGAAAGAACTAAGTTAGCTTTAACTGTATCAGATGTAAATGATTGTACTTTACAAATTACCCTGAAAGAAAAAAAATTAGGTTCAAAATTACTGAATTTAAATATCAGTTCTAAAGATTATTCTGGTGAATTTTTCGATGATTTATTACATCAAGGTAAAAATCCCCAGTTAGATGATTATTTAGAAGATTGTTTACAGTGTAATGGTATTATGTTTTTGGTTGATGGTAGTAGTCGGCGAAAAGATTTAGAATATGCCAATGGTTTAGATAAATTGCTGTTAGCACTTGACCGGAATGATATGGGTGGAAGTAAGCGCCGAATTGCCTTAGTCTTGAATAAATGTGAACAATCTGATTTGTGGGTAAATCGAGATAAACCAGCGTTTTTAGCATCAGCAAGGTTTCCCCAAGTTTCCAGAAAATTACAATCATGGCAACAAATGGGAGGAGGTGATATAGAATTTTTTACAGCTTCGGCTTTTGGGATGTTGGGTAGTAAATATCCAGAACCAAATGTTAACTTACTCACTAAAAGTAGAGGGGGAGTAACAGCAGTAATTAAAAATCCCAAACTTTGGCGGCCTTTTGGTTTAGTTGCTCCCATTTATTGGCTTTGTACAGGTTCACGTCATCAGGAATTAGATCATGTATGAAAGGAGATCCCCCGTTTTCTACCTCTCCCTAACCCTCTCCTACGAGGAGAGGGAACTGGAATGGGATTTCAAAGCCTCTCTCCTTGCAGGAGAGAGGTTTGGAGAGAGGTCTTTCAATAAACTTTATGATTTCCCAAACATCCTCTTAGATAAAGGTTAAAAACATGAGTTCACCAAATATTGAAATTAAAATTCACGAATTTAGTACAGGTATTCACTTTCAAGAAAGGGCTAATGGTTGGGTGTCCTTGGGTTTTACAGGACAATATATGAACGCTACTATTAACCCTATTCCTACAGTTGTGGAAAGGTCTATTGCTAATCAAGAATTTGCTTTAACTGAAGGATCATCTACAGAAAAACCAGCAATTATCGGACGGGTAGTAGGAAGTAGTGATGATGTTTGGTCTATTATGGCTATTGTCACACGAGGACAGGATGAAGTGGGACGTAGTGCGGCTTTTTATCGTTATTTTTTGTGTCAGGGAGATCATAACTTACGATTTATATTAACTTGGTGGGAACAAAACCAAAAACCAACATTTAACCCCTTAGATTTTAAAGATAGTCCTCATTTATTTATGAGAGAATCAGGTCTACCTGATCCAACACCGGAGGATAATAATTTACCATTTAATCAGTTTGAACCGATAGTGTTACCAGCAGAAAATCAACGTGATTTATATACTCTTAACGCCTTAGCAATCACAAAATTTAACAAGTCTAAAAAAGTTTTACCTGTTGCGTGGGCTTTTAATGTAGAAGCATTGGAAAAACCGGAGCGTTTTCAAGTAATTCAACCAGCATCACCAAAAGCTTATGATGGATTTAAACGAGCCATTGCTAATGCTGCTCAGGTTGTTTCAGCAATAAATGTTGATGAAGCGGCGTTAAAATCTGCTATTCGGAGTTTAATGAATAGTTCTACTATCAAACCAGAAGCAGTACAGGAAATTGTTAAAGGGTTAGAAAATAAGGAAATTAAATCTGATTACTGGGAGAGTTTATTTAATGCTCAAGGTGCGGATAAAGCGATTAAGCAAAAGATTTATAGCTCCCAAATGGTACGACTAATAACGTTGAGAGCAATGGTAATTCCAGAGAGTTTACCGCAGTTTTTGGCATGGTTGAATATTCAAGCTGGTAAAAAACCTGATGAAAATCAAACTGTGTCTTTAGATTTTCAAAAAGCTATTCGGGCTTCATTCCCTAAAGAACAACTAACAAAAGGAATTAGATATCTACTATTAAATTTATTAAATAAGAAAATATCTGTAGATAGTCTTTATTGGTTATTAATGATAGATGGTAGTGCTTGGGTTTATGCTCAGAAAGAGTTTATTGCTGATATTCGGGATGATTTACAATTAATTTATGATCATTTTTCTAGCCCCAGAACTTCATACAAAAGTAGTTCTTATACTGATCCTAATTCAGTATTGACTAGCAGTTCCTCTTTTGCATCTCAAAATGATTCACAATCCCATCATGTTCAACCACAAATTAAAAAAGATTCATGGCAAAATAATTTCAAATACCAGAAGCAAATTTGGGCAAATTTAATAAATAGTTGGCAAGGTATTCAACAAGGATACTATAAAATTGAAGAATATCAACCTTTTGCTGAATTATTTGAAAATTTCAGACAATATGATTTAGCTGCATATTTTTATCAAGTGAGTGATAGAGTAGTTAAAAAGGAGTTATTTTATGAAGTAGCTTCTCTACAAAATCGTCGGTCGAATATTGTTGTTTTTGGTTTAGAAATCGAACCAAAAAAGAACTTGATTGATTATGCTCTTGATGTTTGTTATTTTATTATCGAGGAAGATGTTGTGAAAATTTACCAAGTTGGTATTATTTCTTTTTTCGTGTTTGCTAGTGGCTTGTTTCTAGGAAACACAGTTAAAAATGCTGAAAAACCTGCAAATATTGTAGCTGAAACACGACAAACTAATACTTCTGAGCAGCCAAGAAAACAGCCCGAAGAACAAATAATTGACCAAGCTATAGAAGATAGTAAGTGGAGTAAAACCAGTGAAGCAATTAAAACAATAATCAATGATAAAAAATCTCAAAAGAAAAAAGACCAGCTTCTCTTGGAGAAAATAATTCAAATCTTAGATAAAGATATAAACATAAAATATAGTGATTTAACTAAAATCGAAGTAGTTCAGAAGAAAAAACTAGCTAGTGCTATCCACAGGTTTCAATCAGATAACAACATTACAAATGCAAAAGGATATTTAGATATAAAAGAAAAAGAATCTAATAAAACTGGATTTCACGAATTAAAAAATAAAGTTCAAAACTAATAATAACAATTATTTACCAAATTAATGAACTCAGAAGCATCACTAAAACCAGCGATAAGGAAATTAATCCACAGTTCCCAAGTCAAACCGGAAGCTGTGCAGGTAATTGTTGAAGGGTTAGAAAATGAGAATGTCACTCCTGAATATTGGGAAACTCTATTTAATAAAGAAGGTGCTGACATTGCGATAAAACAAAAAATTTATAGTCCCCAAATGGTGCGACTAATAACGCTGAGAGCAATGGTAATTCCAGAAACTTTACCGCAGTTTTTGGAGTGGTTGAACATTCAAGCTGGTAAGAAACCTGATGAAAGTCAAACTGTGTCTTTAGAATTTCAAAAAGGTATTCGGGCTTTATTTCCTAAAGAACAAATTGCAGAAGGAATTAGATATCTACTATTAAATTTATTGAATAAGAAAATATCAGTAGATAGTCTTTATTGGTTATTAATGATAGATGGTAGTGTGTGGGGTCATGCTCAGAAAGAGTTTATCGTCGATGTTAAATATGATTTACAATTAATTGATAATTATTTGTATTATTTGATTAGACAAAATAAAAATGGTTTATCTGAAAACACTTTTAAATATCCAAGAAAAGTTTGGACGAGTTTAATTAGTAATTGGGGAGGTATTCAACAAGGAACTCATAAAATTGAAGAATATCAACCTTTGGCTGAATTATTTGAAAAGTTTAAAGAATATGACCTAGCCGCATATTTTTATCAAGTAAGTCAAAGCAACGTTTCTAATGATTTATTTTATAACATAGCCTATGAGAAATATCTCCGACTTAATCCTAATGGAGATAAACTTTCTAAAATTTTGTTTTATGAGGTGGTTTATCAGAAATATCGCAACTCTAACATCTCTCTTTACGGATTACCTATTAAACGCGAACTAACATTTATTGAATTTATCATCAATTTTATATCACAAAGATTGATTTTACCAGTTATTAATTTAGTTAAAACCATTATCCTGATAATAGTTACTATAATAAAGTGGATTTTTACAGGTTTTCTTTGGTTAGTTGGTATATTAATTGGTCTAGCAGTTCTTGGTTTTGGTATTCAAAACTTTGGTATAGTAATGTTTATCTTAGTAATATTCTCCATTTTTGGTGGGTGTTCAAGTAGTTAATTAAGTCAAGATAAAAAGCATGAGAATCTACCTTTACATACTAGCCGGCATCACATCAGCTTTAATAGGCTGGAATATAGGTCAATTTTTTCTCACAGATTTGGGGTTATTCAAACAATTTCCCGAAATTACTCTATTTCCCTGTATAGCCATTTCCCTAGCATTTGGCATGATCCTAAATGAAATATTTATCAGCAACCCCACCAGACCAAAACGCAGTTTTCAAACTGCACAAAAGCCCCTATTAATAGCCTTGGGTTTAGGTACAGTCTCAGGTTTAATTGCTGGTATTATTTCCCAAATTCTGTTTTTACCAATTATTCGTGTACCTACTCCCATTGTGAGAACATTAGGATGGTTATTAATTGGTAGTTCTGTAGGGATTGCAGAAGGTTTAAGTTGGCGCTGGTATAGTATGGAAGCGGGGAGTAAAAAACGCTTTCAACAAAGATTAAAAACCAGCATTATTGCCGCAAGTGGGGCGAGTTTTGCAGCAGCAATTATATTTGAAATCATTCGCTTAATGTTGGGGACAATGCCGGCAGAATTTAAAGGTATAGAAGATCCTATTGGTTTTGGTATTTTAGGTTTATTACTAGGTGGTGTTTTTAGTCTTACTAATTCTCCCAGTTATCTCGCGGCTTTGCGGGCTGGTAGTGGTTTTGAGTATAGGGAAATTAAACCAGAAATCAAACCAGACATTAACCCAGAAATTAAAGATCATGATCAAGAATTGGAACTATCCACAGACTCCCTAACAGACTCACCCACCCTTAACCAATCTTATCCCTACATTAATAAATCGGTGCTTTCTTTTGTCACACTACATGATAGTCTGAATGAGGATGAAATAGAAGAAGGTTTATCTATCTCATTACCCGGAAATCAGACAATTACCATCGGTTCTAGAGTTGACAATACTATTTCTATTCCTGGTCTACCTCCCCATGTGGCTGATATTCAATTACAGAACCGGACAACCCTTCTCATTCCTGATAAACAGTTCTTTCATACCATAGAAATAAATAGTGTCCGTATAAAATCACGGAAGATTATCCCTTTGAAGCATAATTATGTATTGACTTTTTACACCATTAATGGAGATGACATCAGTGAAGAAAAATATTATCGCTTTGTCTACTACAACCGCTTTTTGGACCCCCAGGCTTAGTCTATCTTTATTGTTGCTTCTGACTCTAGCTTGTCCCAGTTTAGCCCAGGTAAAAAAGACAGAAGTTATTGGTAGTCCCACATTCAAAGATGAGAAAGTAACAATTAGAATTAAAGTCAACAATCAAGAAGATAGACCTTTAATGGGTTTAGAAGATACAAATTTTAAATTGACCGTTGATAAAAAGGAAGTTAAGTTTAAACCTAAAGATTGGAAAAGCCCAGAAGAAAGTGTACCTCCTCCCGCTTGGATTATAGTTTTACTAGATTTTAGTGGCAGTATGAATCAAGTAGATAGTGGAGGAACTAAAAAAATAGCAGGTGCTATTAATGCGATTCGTCAATTTACTAAAATTTCTGGTGAACGCGGTGGAAATACCCAAATTTCTATAGTTCCTTTTGGAAAAGCTGGTAGTAAGTGTCCTGAATCTATTGTAAATAAAGAAACTCTGGATAAATTTCTAGCGGCCAATGATTTTAAACTGCAAAATAATCTGGATTATTTATCAAGTTTGACTCCCTGTGCGTCTACAGATTTATATGAACCTTTAACCACAGCAGTCAGGTTTTTAGCGAATACTAAGGACTCCCGATTTCACTTACCAGAAAATTCTTCCCAACCACAACCCAGACTATCAATAATTCTCCTGTCTGACGGATATCACAACGCAGTTAATGAAGCAACTGATTTTGCAGCTTTAACTAAGTTGCTTAAAAAGAATGACAAAATTACAGTACATACTTTAGGTTATGGATTGACACCACAGGAATTAGGTGTAAAATACAAGTTAGGCAGACCTGCTACTCGTGCTGATTTGAATAAACGTAAAGTACCCGAAGCAGAATTTGTAGACCAAAAAAGACTAGCAGAAATTGCCAAATTAACGGGAGGAATTGCGGAGTTTTCTGGTAATGCGGAAAGGATAGCCGAGAACTTGCAATTATTTCTGAATGCGTTGTTAGGAGAGTATGAAATTACCTTTACTCAACCTAATGCAGAAAGGGGTTCTAAGCACAAAGTTCAGGTGAAAGTGAGTTCTCAAGATGGTGAAGCCAAGGAGTCGCAAATCATAGAATATATTATGCCTGTATTTGGGCGATCGCTGCCTTTGGGAGTACGTCTAATCATGGTAATATCAGTGCTATTTATAGTCATAATTTTTGGAATAGTCCCTTTTCACTACTGGGGAAAACATTTAAAAGCAGAAGCACAAAGGGATTAATGATATGGGTGTATTTGGAAAACATGGGCGATTAGAAATCACGTCTACACAGACAAAACCCACCTGCGTGGGTTTAAAGACTCTCTTTTTTTCTCAGTCCGCGAAGGCGGACTTCGCTTGTGTAGCCGCGAATTATATTCGCCCAATCCCAATATTTTTATTTTCTTTGAGTCTTTATTTTCTCACTGCTTGTTCTCAAAATCAGCCAGCAAATCAAGTAATTACTTCCCAATGTCCTACTCAACCAACAGCAGTTTTAGAAACCAACAATGTTAAGCCTATTTCCCTCAGTTCTCAAGCTATTACCGAAACAGGTATGGTGACTAATAATAAATCACTTGGTTATACTTTTACAGCTAAATCAGGTGACAAACTGGTTTATAAAACTAATCAAGATATTTGTATTTGGATTTATACACCAGACAATCAATTAATTACTAATCCTATTTTACCTCTTGATGGTAAATATACAGTTCAACTTGCTGCTATCAAGGGTTCTACTACTTTTGATTTAGCGATAAATTTAGAAAATGTAAATGATATTTCTATTGCTTCAAATACACCACAAGTTAGTTCTTCACCCTCTCAACAAGCTGAGGTAGATTCAACAACAACATCTGATTTATCTGTAAATGAGTCTCAACCTACTCCTTCCGTATCAGATAATGTATCTTCTTCGCAAACACCTACACCAGAAAATTCAAATAATGTTGATAGACCATCACCAGGGACAGCCATAAAAGATTACTATATTCAGATTAATAATAAACAATATCAAACAGCTTGGGATATTTATCCAATCGCAGTCAAAGAAAATAAAGAATTACATCCAGATGGTTACAATTCTTTTATTGAATGGTGGGACAAAGTTGATTATGTAAATATTGATAAAGTTAGTGTTGAAGAAGAAATTTATGATAATGCTATCGTCAATATTAGCACTCGCTATAAAATGAAAAGTGGTAAAGTTTCACCTATTAAACTCAATTTTTATCTGAATTGGAATAAAGAAAATCAAAGGTGGTATGTTACTAAAATTCAACATGAATAAATATTTAATCTTAAAAAATAAAAAACCGAAAATGAAAAAACTACTTATCTATTCCACATTTCTATCAATTATCGGTTGTCAACCTGGAATGAATCCCATTGCGTCTATTTCCTCTAATTCTGTCAGTTCCTCTGGTTGTGCTGATAAACCTACAGGTTCTCTCAGCAAGAAAGATGTAGAAGAAATTGTATTAAATAAAGAAACAATCACTAAATCTGGTCAAGTTAATGCTAGTAAATATCATGGTTATACGTTCACAGCTAAATCAGGTGAAAAACTGATTTATAAAACTAATCAAGATATTTGTATTTGGGTTTATACCCCAGATAATCAATTAATTAATAGTCCTATTTTACCTCTTGATGGTAAGTATACGATTCAAGTTGCTGCTATGCGCGGTTCTACTACCTTTGATTTAGCATTGCAATTACAAAATAATGCAGACAAATCATTATCATCAGCACAACCAACACCTTTAGAAACCAGTCAGACTAATATAGAAAATTCCCCCAGAAAAGATGCGGCTGATTTTATTAGAAATCATTATTTATCTCTAAACAACCGTGAATATAGTCAAACACGGAATCAACTATCAAATCAGTTTAAAAATAAATATTCTGGTACTTATGCAGAATATCAACAATGGTGGGATAGTGTTAAAGAAATAAAGATTGGTGATGTTAAAATTGTCAATGACAATGGTAATAATGTTACTTTAGATGTGGAAATATGGTATTATATGAATGATGGGAGAACTGTTCAAGATTCTCGCAGTCGTATTTATTTAATATGGAATCAAAATGATAATAGATGGTTAATTAATGATAAATCTGAACCATAACAAAAGAACGATAATGATGAAAATTAATTCTTGTTTAGCAAATCTGAGATGATTTAATATGTTTAAAAAAATAATTGTCTACTCTACCTGTCTATCAATTATCGGTTGTCAAGCAATAGAAAATCCTCTAGCTAATGTTTCCTCTAATGCTATCAGTTCCTCTGGTTGTGCGGAAAAACCTACAGTTTCGCTGAGTGGAAAAGATGTAGAAACTGTTGCATTAAATGAAAGTACAATTAATAAATCTGGTCAAGTTAGTGCTAATAAAAATATTGGCTATACCTTTACAGCAACAACAGGACAGAAATTAAGTTATAGCACTGATGCGGATATTTGTATTTGGGTATTTACTCCAGATAATGAAATTCTCAAAGGTGGAGAATTATCTAAAAATGGTAAATATATTATTCAAGTTGCTGCACCTCAAGGGGCAAAAACGTTTGATTTAAAAATGAGTTTAGGACTTTTAGAAACTGCTTCTAGTACCCCTACTGTATCACCTACTAACAATCCTGAGAATAATAATTCTCAATCTAGTTTAGAAAATGATAATCTCCAACCAGAAAATGATATTTCTCAAGAACAAGCATTAGAATTAGTTCGGAAATGGTATGCAGCTAAAACCCGTATATTTGCGCCACCTTTTGATAGAGATTTATTAAATGAACTAGCCACAGGAAAACTTTATCAAAGAGTGGGAGGTGAAGGTGGTTCAATAGATTGGTTACAAAAATATAATCGTTACTATACATATAATAAATCAGCAATTACAAATATTATGGGTTTTTCTAGTTCTGGAAGCAGACCATATATTAAGGTTAGAGTGGTAGAGGAATTATATTTACAAGGTGAAAAAGGAATTGATAAAACAAATTCTGGTGAATATAAAATTGATTATATTTATTTTTTTACAAAAGAAAATGGTACATGGAAAATATATAATAATGAAAAAATATCTGATGCTGAGTAATAATTTTTATTAAAAACCAATATTTAATAACAGTATGCTTAACCTATTTAACCGCTTAAAAAACAACAAACCCCTACTATTTGGATTATCCGGTGCTAGTGGATGTCTCACAGCCGCAATCCTATTAGGAGAACCATTTTTAGCCTTAACTAAATTAGCTAAAACTTCCTCAGTCACTCCCCAAGCCATAGTTTTATTAATTGACACATCCTCAAGTATGAGTGATGGAAAATTAACAGAAGTCAAAACAGCAGCCAGCAAATTCATAGAACGTCGTGACTTACAAAAAGATCAACTAGCAGTAGTCAGTTTTGGACTAGAAATTAAAACCGCTACCCCACTCACAAACGACGCTAACACCTTAAAAAATGCCATTGATACTTTATCAGAAAATGGAGGTACACCAATGGCTGAAGGTATCAACGCAGCCATTGGAGAATTACAAACAACTGCATTAAATCGCAATATCATCTTATTTACTGACGGTGTACCAAATGACCCTAATTTGGCTTACAATTCAGCCTTAGCTACCAGAAACACAGGAGTAAAACTAATTTCAGTTGCTACCGGGGATGCTGATATAAATTATTTAACTCAAATTACAGGCGATCGCTCATTAGTATTTTATGCTAATTCCGGTCAATTTGATCAAGCATTTCGCAACGCAGAAGCCGCAATTTATAAACAATTAGTTGAATCTAATTCCAGCGAAAACTACAGTATCACCTATTCAGTATTACGCATTGGTGGTTGGACAGCATTTTTAGCAATGGGAATATCCCTAGCTTTAATTATGGGACAAAACCGCTATATGCGCCTTCCCTTATTAACAGCAAACAAAGGAATTATTAGCACCTTTGGTAGTCTAGCTGCGGGAATGATAGCAGGTGCAACCGGACAAATCTTATTTTTACCTCTCTCTAGTATAGCTGTTTTAGAAATTATTGGCAGAATTGCTGGCTGGGTAATTTTAGGTGCATTAGTAGGAGGAGGAACTAAGTTTTTTGTTCCCAATTTAAAACTAAAAAATGCTTTATTAGGTGGAACAATTGGGGGAGGAATTGGTGCTAGTGGTTTCTTAATTACAGCCAATATTTTTGGTGATGTTTTGGGGCGTTTATCCGGTGCATCTATGTTGGGATTTTTTATTGGTTTAATGATAGCTTGGATAGAACAAAAGCAGTTAGAATCACAACCTTATGTATTAGTAAATTGGACTCCAACGGAACAAACCACATATTTATTAGGGACAAAGCCAATTTTAATTGGTAGTTCCTTAAATGTAGAAATTCCCTTAAATGCCTCCGATGGATTTACACCGATTACTGCTAAAATCTTTAAAGAAGGAGAAAACATCATTATGCAATTTGATCAAGAGTATGCAGCTATAAAAAACATGAAAAAAACCAGTCAAGATTTAAAAGTCGGTGATACCCGGAAATTAGGACAAATCATTATAGAAGTTAAAGATAAAACCCTTACCGCAAATGGTTAAATATACATTTAATCTCAAACTTAAAGATTCACCAGAACAATATACTTACACCTTAGATTTAAACCCAATTCAAGAAGATATGCCAGAACAGATTTTTACCCCCGCTATCAAAGAAGATATCCGCACAACCTTACAAAAACTCAGCCTCTCAGCAATTAAAGATCATCAACTCAACAACATTATTCAAACTTGGGTAGAAGATATTAGAGAAGGCTATAGATTTAGTTCTTTAACTCTCAATTTGCGGTTATTAATAGAAGAGAATATTGATAAACTCCATGAAACAGGAAATCAAGAAATCCCGAAAATAATTGAGCCAGATATATCAAATATAGAACCTCAATTTGGTATGCTTCCTCCTTTAAATTTTATTTAATTATTCAATTAGGAAAGAAAAATGCAGAATAATCTTAACATTAGTATTACTCCCCATCGGGAATTTATGCCAGCGGATACAGCAGCACAAAAATTATTTGTGATGTTGAAATTACGTCCTACTAAAGATGTCGCTACAAGTTCCCCACATACCACATTTACCTTTGTCATTGATACCAGTGGTTCAATGTATGAGGTAGTATCAGGAGATGTGAAACCAACTGGTATTACATATCAACAAGATGGCAAAGCATATCAACAGGTTACAGGGGGAAAATCCAAAATAGATATAGTCATTGAATCCTTATTAGCATTAGTACGTTCGGGAAAATTGACCACCAGCGATCGCATTGCTATAGTCCAATTTGATGATAACGCTTCCCAAACTATCGGTTTAACCAGTGCTACAGAAATTAATCAACTAGAAAATGCAATCGCCCAACTTCGTGACTTTTCCGGTGGTACACGCATGGGTTTAGGATTACGTCGGGCATTTGATATCTTAAGTGAACAACAAATGACAGTCAGACGCACCCTATTATTTACTGATGGACAAACATTTGATGAAGATCAATGTCGGTCAATTTCTAGTAATTTCGCCACCAATAATATCCCCATTACCGCATTAGGAGTAGGAGAATTCAACGAAGATTTACTTACCCATCTTAGCGATTCTACAGGGGGAACATTACTTTATATTGTCCCAGGAACAGCCATAGGTACACAAGTTTCTATCCTCGATTTACCCAATAAAATCATTGCCGAATATAGCCAAGCCCAACAAGAAGTTATCACCAATCTAGCCTTAACAGTAAAAACAGTCAAAGGAGTAGAACTAACTCGCATAGTTCGCGCTTACCCCACCCAAGCCGAGTTTCCCATTAATCAAGATCCTCATCCTTTAGGAAATGCGATCGCTAACGACGAAACCATATTTATCCTCGAATTTACTATTAATAATCGCCCCGCTGGTCGTGTGCGTATCGCCCAACTTGGACTCACTTACGACATACCTGGACAAAAAATACGCGGTGAACTTCCACCACAAAACCTAATTATCCAATTCGTTTCTGGACAACAAAATGCCGCCCAAGTCAATCAAGAAGTTATGGATTATGTACAACAATGCAACATAGCCAACCTCGTCAACCAAGCCACAAAAATAGCCGAACATGATCCTCAAAAAGCAGAACAAATATTAGAAACAGCCCGACGAATGACCATGAAAATCGGCAATAAGGACATGACAGAATCCTTAAACAACGCCCAAGAAGAACTCCGAAAAACCAAAAAAATCTCCGATGGAACTCGGAAAACCGTTAAAATGGGTGCAAAAGGTAAAACAGTAAAAATGGGCAACGATATTAACGAAATGCTTTCAGAAGAAGAAATGCGAAAACTCACAGGAACATAAATACAGCAGAAGTCAGCAGTGAGAAAGATTCAAACATCAATAATTGACACAATATAGAATCTTAAATTGCAAAACTCCAACCGTACAACTCCAACTATAAAACTTTGCGCCTTTGCCCCTTTGTGTCTTTGTGCAAAAAAAATAATCATTAAAAATGAGGAGAAAACACCATGATTACCTGTACAGTTTGCGGCTATGATCAAAATCCAGAAAACTCAGAATTTTGTAACGCTTGCGGTTCAGAACTACAAGCCATAGTCACACCACCACCAAAAATAGAACCCACCTTAGCACCTACAGTCATTCAACCGACTACACCACAACCCAACTATCCCCCAATTATTTCTGAATCTCCCACAATTATCAACACATTTACAAAAGCCAAACTAACATCTAAACAAACAAACGCCCCCATACCAGAATTTATCCTAGATAATAACGCCATTGTTGGCATATTTGATCCAGACACAGGACCAGTAGAAATTGATTTAGAAACATTTTTTGGCGGAGAAACAGTTTCTCGTAATCATGCCGAAATTTATCAAGAACTAGGAACATGGAAAGTCAAAGACTTAGGTTCTACCAACGGAGTATTTATCAAACCACCAGGACAAACTCACTTTAGTGCCAGAATTACCATACCCACCCCCTTAAACTCAGGTTATGAAATAGCATTTGGTAAAGTTAGATTTCTCTTTCAAACTATCTAAAAAATCAAAAAAACTCTCTTGTGGGGTGGGCATCTTGCCCGCCAACCACTCCTATATTTCTTGCAAATTCCATGAATGAAATGACAAATCAAAACCCATTAACAATTAAAGAAAACATCTGTTTTCAAATAGATAACCTGCAAATAGAAATCATCTCCTATTTAGGACAACTCACACCTGATATTTATTATTTTCAAGTCAATATCATATCTGAAAAACCAGGTTTACTGAGAATAGGTGCAACTAACAGCGTACTCAACCGAGAACTAGAACTGAGAAAAAGACTAGGTGATTACAAACTCGTTACCGAACTACTTGCACATAGAGAAGACAATATAACTGTTGATATTAAACCCCAAAATACACCGGAAAATGAAACTATCTTTTCTCCTATTACAGAAATAGATACAGCCTTAGAATATTTACAAAAAGAATGTTTAGAAGATGAATATTTACAAAAAGAATATTTAGAAGATGAATATTATCCAGAAACAGAAATTAGCACCAATATATCAAATCAAAAACTTCTCCTTCTTACCTACCTTCCCCACGAAAATCAAACCTTAGAAACTTGGCTAAAAACCGAACATTCTTTAGAAGAATCAATATTTTTAACCAGCCAAATATGTCAATTATGCCGCTATCTTCATCAAAGAGAATGGTGTTTTATCAATATCCTTCCCCAATTTATTCAAATAGGAACACCTATACAATTTTTCGACATTACCAGTGCCTATCCTTTGGGTGAAACTCTCAATTCTGGGTTAATAGGAAATTATTGCGCTCCCGAATTAGCATACTGTAAAAATCCCATTCATGAAACAATGAGTAGTTATACAGTAGCAGCATTATTATATCATATAATTCACAAACAAACCTTATCAACAGACCAAACCATAGAAATACAAATTAATCCCATTCCTATTATTTATCAAATTCTCAAAATTTGTTTATCTTCCCTGCCAGAAGAAAGATTTCCTCTAGAACAACTATTAAAAATATTAGTTCGCACCCGCCAAAACATTAGCACACCCAAAATTAACTGGCAAATAGCCAGTAGTTCTACCGTTGGATTATCAATAAACCGTTTACAAAATGAAGATAACTATGGCATTAAACAACATAAAATCAGTGATACAGAAACCATCCTCTTAGCTGCCATCGCTGATGGTATGGGGGGAATGTCTCAAGGCGAATTAGCCAGTCAATTGGCAATAAAAACAGTTTTAGAAACACCCATTTTTTTCCAATATCAAACCATAGAACAATACCAAGAATGGTTAACAAACCTATTCATTCAAACAAACGAAACAGTATCAAATCAAGTTAAAGATGGGGGAACAACCCTCAGCATCATTTTAGCTATATCCCAACAATTAATAATTAGTCATGTTGGTGATAGTCGCATTTACTTACTACGACAAGGAGAAATAAAACAACTCAGTCAAGATCATTCTCTAGTCGCCATGTTAGTAGCCAGTGGACAAATTACAGAAGCCGAAAGTTTAGAACATCCAGATAGAAATGTTCTGACAAAATCCATCGGTACAAAACGCAGATTAAGTGATGGTTACGTCCAAGATTTAAAACAAACTACTCCAGAATTATCTATGCAACTAGAGCATCAAGATATTCTTTTACTATGTTCTGATGGGGTTTGGGACTTAGTGCCTAAAAACGAAATAGCGGAAATTTTCACCCCTGATAAAAACTTACAAACATCAGTTAATTTAACTATCAATAAAGTTTTAGAACGTGGTGCATCTGATAACGCTACCCTTTTAGCATTAAAATTTTCAGTCAATTTCTAGATCCTCGACTTCTTAAAAAATTTGGGTATCTTATTCTCATTAATTACCAATTACCAATTATGTCTATTCAATGTCCAACCTGTCTCACAGATAACTACGATAATGAAACTAGCTGTATCGCTTGCGGTACACCTTTAACCTCTTCTTCCACTACATCAAATCTGCATTTATCCCCAGGAACATTATTAGGGAATGGCAGATATAGAATAGATAACATATTAGGACAAGGTGGGTTTGGTATTACTTATGCAGCCACTTATATCTCCAACTCTACCAAAGTTGCCATTAAAGAATTATGGCCAGAAAATGCTGCTAGACAAGGTAATACAGTTTTGTGGCCAATGTCCATTACCCCTATGCAGCGTCAACAACAACTGCAACAATTTCAATTAGAGGCTAACTATTTACAAAAATGTGTTCATCCTCATATCGCTAAAATTTATGAATGGTTTACAGAAAATGATACCGCATACATGGTAATGGAATTACTTGTTGGTAAATCATTAGATAAAATATTGCTAGAAACAGGACCGCTAGAAGAAAATCGAGTTAAAAATTATTTTGTGCAAATTGCTGATGCTTTAAAAGTTATTCATAGTCATAATTTACTACATCGAGACATCAAACCAGAAAATATTATTATTGTTCCTCCCAATAAAGCTGTATTAATTGATTTTGGCGCAGCTAGAGAATTTATTGCCGGTCAAACTGGAGATATGACCCGAATATTAACCCCTGGATATGCACCTTATGAACAATATATTCAAAAAAGTAAGCGTTTTCCCAGTACAGACCTTTATGCTTTATGTGCATCAATGTATGAATTATTAACGGGAAAATTACCAATAGAAGCCACAGATAGAGCCAGTGCTTTTTTACAAGGTAGTTCTGTGGATAAATTAATATCACCCCGACAATTACGCCCTAATTTAAGTTCATTGATAGAAAAAGTTATTCTCACAGGAATGCAATTTAGAGTAGAGGATAGATTTCAAACTGCTGATGAATTAATTAATGCACTTCAAGGTAAATTTATTTCTCCTCAACATCAACGAGCCAAGGAATTAGTCAAACAAGGTCAACTAGCTGATGCCGTTCAAGCATATCAAAAATATTTACAACTTGCACCAGATCATGGAGAAGCAGCCGTAGAACTAGCATTATTACAAATATATCTTGATGATCAACAAGCAGAAACAGCCGCAGAAATAGCCATTCGATTACAACCTAATGACGGCAGAGGTTATGGAGCTTTAGGACTGATTAATTGCCGTCAAAAAAATTGGGAAGAAGCAGTTAAGAATTTACAGAAAGCCGTTCAACTAGCTCCTCAAGAGGCTTGGATACAAGCTAATTTTGCTTGGGCATTAGGTAAATTTGGTAAATGGAAAGATGCAGAAAATACAGTAAATAAAGCATTACAATTACAGCCTAATTGTACCTTTGCTTTGGGTTTGCAAGCTTGGATATATGTACAGCAACAAGAATGGAAATTAACTATTCGTGCAGCTACACAAGCAATATTTAAATTACAGAATCAGCAAAATAGTAATGAAAAAGAGTTACAATCTAGCCTATATCCTTATTTAATTATAGCTTTAGAAAAAGCCGTTGTCACGAAACAAGCTAATGATGTAGATAGAAGAATTGAAGAATTCATTAATCAAGTGCCTGATAGTGCTATAGCTTGGGGTTTAAAAGGTTGGAAACAAGCCACTAAATATTTATGGCAAGATGCTATCAGCAGTTTTGAAAAAGCCAGTCATCAAGCATCAATTATAGATTGGGTATTAATTAATTACGCTATTACTCAGGAAAATTTACAAAATTATCAAAGTGCTATTCAAATCTATGACAATTATCTACAAAAATTTACGCCTCAAGCCTTTATTTTATTTCGTCTCGGTACTTTATATGCCCAAATAGGAGAATGGCAAAAGGCAAGGTTATATCTTGAAAAAGCGATTAAATATAATCATATTTATGCTGAAGCCTATCATAATTTAGGTTGGGTATTGCTGAATATTAAAAGTCAAGATGGACAAGTAGAAAACTGCCGAGAAATGTTATCTGCTTATAGTAAAGCTACAGAATTATATGGAAAAGAACAAAAATCACCAATGAATGCAGGTATTAAACAGGCTTTTCAATTGGTGGGAGTGAATATTTAGAACATATTGAGGTACACGCAGGATACTTACAATTTGTCCCAAATTGTAAACCAATATTGCAGATATTGCAGAAACCGATTTTAAGATTTACTAACTTGCCCAAAAATTGTACAGAGACATTCAATATTGCTATATTGGTTCTGATCAATGTTTGAGTCTAGGGTCATAAATTGAATTACGTCTTTAGATACAATGCTTTAACTTTGACGTAGCCCGCAGGAATCGCTTCACTCGCAGTAGCCATCGCTTCTCTTTCCTTCAGTCTCGTAAGGGATACAAGACGCTGTATTATGCTTTTAAACAACTATATAAAATCTCTTTCCATCTTGGTATATTAATTTCCCAAACCACAGTTGTATTCGGTTGTTTGTCAAGAACACCTAATTGATCAACCACTGTCATACCACGAGTTAAATCACTTGTTGTTTCTACATCCACAAAATATTTTCCTTGACGGGTAACAATGGCTGGATCAAGAGCAACTGCCATTGCGACTGGATCTGCTAGTGTTAATCCCATAGCTCCTTGTAGTTTTACAGAAGCTTCAATAGCAACTCGATTGCTATTCACTGCTAAAAGTGATTTCTCTGTTCCGAAAGCCGCAATCATATCAATTTCAGTTGAGGTTAACGCAGCAGCATACCGGCTAAGTTCCCAACCGACCATTTCCATCGGCATTCCGCTATGAAAAACTACCTTTGCTGCTTCTGGATCTACCCAAATATTGTATTCAGCAGCAGGTGTAACATTACCGACTGTATTGGCAGAACCACCCATGACTACACAGCGATGAACGAGAGAAGCAATTTCAGGAGCGCGACTTAATGCGATCGCAATATTAGTCAGAGGACCTAAAGTGACGAGGGTAATTTCACCAGGATAAGTTTTTAGTAAATCTATGATTGCATCAGTTGCATCTGACAGTTGAGGCTTGAGATGTGAATCAGGATAATACATATTTCCCATGCCATCTTTGCCATGAAACCATTCAGCATAATTACTTTCTCTGAGAATTGGTTTTTTGCACCCAACATACACAGGTGTACTAGCTTTACAAGTTTCTAAAGTGTAAAGTGCATTTTTCAACCCCTGTTCCACAGGGACATTTCCATTAACAATTGTGATGGCAACAACTTCCACATCTGTCCACGAATGAGCCATCATAATTGCCACTGCATCATCAGAAGCAGTATCTGTATCAATTAGTAGTTTACGCATAAAATATAACTTTCCTTATAGTTAAGAAGACAATCAATTTACCGAATATACCAAATTATTGACACAGGGTAGAGCTACAGTCAGTAGAAAGCGATAGCGAACGCATTGCGTCCCGGAGGGAACTAGCGCTCCGCAGGAATCGCTACCCTAATGAACAAAGCCTTAGAACCTAAAGGAATTGCAGTATAAGTAAACATCACAGGTGAAAGTATAATAGTAATCGGAGAAGTGTAAAATCTAAAATGCTTGTTGGACGTATAATTTATGCACGACTTTATCCCCCGATTATCATTTTTATTCAGTTCCAGTTACAGCAAATTGTTATCAAAAATCAATGATTGAAACAATTATTGTCTTTGTCATTATTGGGATTATTATCATTGGGATTTTAGCCAATCCCTTCCTCATTAAAAAGAGAAGAAACCGTCTCAAATGTCGCCCTTTTCCTCCCCTTTGGAATGCCGTTATTGAGAATAATCTTCCTATATATCTCTATCTATCATCAGATGAAAGAAGGCGACTTCAAGGGCATATTCAAGTGTTTTTAACCGAAAAGCAATTTATTGGCTGTAAAGGATTACAGGTAACAGAAGAAATGAAAATAATCATTGCTGCTGTTGCCTGTTTACTTCTACTCAATGAACGAGGAGAATATTTCCCAAAATTGCGTTCAATTCTGGTTTATCCCAGTGCCTATATTGTTAAAGAAACGGCTGCTATTAGCGATTATGTTGTTGAGGAAAGGCGTGTCGCTAGACTAGGGGAATCATGGACAAAAGACCAGTTAATATTGTCTTGGGAACAGGTAAAACAGGACACTCTTAATTGGCAAGATGGACATAATGGGTTCTACCGTTCCCCTTATGATCAAACATCCTTGTGATATATCCAAAACCATTGGTGTACATGGGTTTGATATAGATTAATAAGCGATCGCCTATTTTTGAGCATATTAAAGCCTCAAACCCAACCAGGATAAGGGTTTATGCCATATTTGTTCCAAGAAATCATAAAGGGAGCGGTAGAACCACATAATGTTATTCTACATGAATTTGCCCATCAGTTAGATCAAGAGGATGGTAAAGCTGAAGGTGTGCCGATTTTACAACGCAATTCTGACTATCCGATTTGGGCTAAAGTGATGAGCGAAGCATATCAACAACTTTGTAATGATGTTCTCCAAGGAGTCAATAATGTCATAGATAGTTATGGTGCAACGAATCCCGCAGAATTTTTTGCTGTAGCGACTGAGACTTTCTTTGAAAAACCACACCAATTATTATCTCATCATCCGGCAGTTTATCAGCAGCTACAATGTTACTATGATTTAGATCCTTTGCAGTGGAATTGAGGTAAAGACAAGATCCACGCAAAATTTAGCACGACGTAAAGTTTTGTAAAGTAGTCATGTATTCTATGTCTTCCCAACATTTAAAGATTGCCTAGTTTGTCTCATTATAGACGCTGACATCAACACAAATATATCATTGTATAATTGAATTGCTATTTTCATGAGATTAGCGATAGCGGGGCGCTGCTGTAAGCAGTTCGCTAATAAAGAAGAGTTTTATTACATGATGATGCTAGTAAATGTTTCAATCGTCCTATGGATGTTGTTAGGGAATTTCTGAATCTGTTTTAAAACTACGAATTTATAATACTGAATTCAGCCATACCTTATTTTTCCATAGCATTTCTCAGAAAAGACAATGCGTAAACAACATTTATTGTATCTAAAATCCAAAGATTAATAAAATTACTGGGAACAAATAAATTTAAAGTGAATCAGAATAACAGAAGAATAGAAAATTACAAATATAGCGATTCCTACGGAGTGCTTCGCTCGCAGCAGGGCATCGTTCCCAAATCATATTCATAAAGGAAATATTACATGGGGCAGAATTTTCATGAGGAAAATTGTAGAGGTCGTTGTTTTAAAGGTGAAAACCTAAAAGGTGCAAACTTTAGCAATATTGATATCAGAGGCGCAAATTTTAGTGGTGCTAATCTCACAGGTGCAAATTTTAGTCATGCCACTACGGGACTACAAAAACGTTGGGTTATTTTTTTAGTTTTAGTTTGGTTCTTGATATCTGAAATTTCAGGATTTTTTTCAGCCCTCACTGGAATGTTTATAGGTTATACGGTTCAAGAGTCAGTTGTAGTTCATCCATTTGTAATCTGGATTATCTTAATAATAGTAACTGGTGCTTTTATAGTTATTATTCGTGAGGGATTAAATTCAGCTTTGATTTTAGCCGTAATCATAGCTTTTGCGATAGCTGGAACTTTTGCTGGAGCTTTGGCTTTCCCAGAAGGAAAGTTTGCTGTATTTGGAATCTTAGCTGTGGCAGGATTATTTGCCCTGGGAATTACAGGAGTCTTCGTTTTAGCAATAGCCATAACTGCAACTAGAGTCTTTAGGTTAGTAACAGTCTTATTCCTCTCCTTGTTCTTAGATATACCTTTAACTTTGACTTTAGCTAGAATTATAAAAGGAAACTTAATTGGAGGATTTATTGGCATAACTATATTAATATTATTGAGTATCTATATTGCTTGGCGAACGATACAAGGGGATAAAAAATATATTTTGGTTCAGAATATTGCTATTGCTATAGCAACAATTGGTGGTACAAGTTTTCGTGATGCCACTCTAACAGATGTTAATTTTACGAAGGCGGTTTTAAAAAACACGGATTTTAGAAGAGCTAATCTGAGTCGTACCTGTTTCCACAAAACTCAAAAATTTGACATGGTTCGCACTGGTAAAACCTATCTTCAAAATACACAACTGCGTCAGGTATTAGTTAACCCAGAAACGGGACAAAATCATAACTTTGACCGTCAAAATTTGCGGGGAGTCAATCTACAAGAAGCAAATTTACAAGATGCCAGTTTTATTGGTGCAGACCTCAGTGAAGCAAATTTACAAAAGGCTGATTTATCAAGAGCTAAACTGGTACAAACTCAACTAGACGGCACAGATTTTACCGATGCAACTATTACTGGGGCATATATTCAAGATTGGGGGATTACCAATACTACAAATTTAAGCGGGGTAAAATGCGAGTACGTTTATATGAGACTTCCCACCAACGAAAACCCTAACCCTCTACGCAAACCTGATAAAAATCAAGAATTTTTTGCAGATGGAGATTTCGGGGATTTTATTAAACCAATTTTTGACACCCTTGACCTTTACCACAATCAAGAAGTTGACCCCAGAGCGATCGCTATTGCCTTCAAAGAGTTAGCAGAAAATAACCCTGATGCTGAGTTACGAATTGTGGGAATAGAAGTAAAAGGTGAATATAAATTTCTGCTTCGTGCTAAAACATCGGATTCTGCTAATAAATCAGAACTGAGTCAAGAGTATTTCACTACTTATAATCAGATAAAAGGATTGTCAGAAAAAGAAATACCGTTATTATTAGCAGAAAAAGATAGCCAAATTCGTAGATTAGAAAATATGGTAATAACAGCGTTAGAACGCCCTAGTTTTTATGCTCAAACCTATCAAAATCAAGGAGATACTAAAATGTCGGAATCTTATCAATCAAAATATGACCAAAGGAATGCAAATAACCAGTTTATAGATACAGCCCAATCAGGTAGTCATGTTGCATTTCATCAAAAAAACTATACTCCAGAACAAAAAAATCTTGCAGACGCAGCAGCAGAGATTCAAAAACTTCTCAAACAGTTAGAAGAAACAAATCCTAGTGCCACTGAATCGGTACAAATTTCTCATATTCAAGATAACACTACTCCTAAATTCCAAAGCCGTGCAGCTAGTGCATTAAAAGCAGGTGGTGAAACTGCCATTGATGAGTTTATTCTTGATAACAAATATCTAAAAGTTATCAAATCAACTATTAAGGGCTGGGTACAACCAGACAGCTAATTTCATGCGATCGCTCCCGCCCCTAATTCTTGCAGGAAACCATACCAGGGTTATTTCATTCTAGATTTAAGCAACGAATTTAGGTGTTTTCAGCCGTCGTGAGATAGAAGCTCTGAAGCCTAAAATGACGCATTCTCGTAAATACATAAAATGTCAGATTTTAGAATCAAACAGCCCTGGAAACTATACCAACATTATAAAACTTGATTCTAGAAGTTGATGGAGTCCACCACCAAGAAGCATCACAAAAAACTAGAGATTACAGAAGAGATAGGGTTTTATTACATGATGGTATTCGCACTGTTAGATTTGATGCAGGTGAATGTTATAATCGTCCTATGGATGTTGTTGCAGAATTTCTCAATCTATTTTAGGATTTGATGATTTACTATTTATCAATTGCACCTGTTGAGGGAAACTATGATAGTGGCGGTTGCATGAAGCGTAGTACCGGGGGCGATTCCTACGGAGCGTTTTGCAATCGCATATTCTATTGCAGCCTTTCCATTTCTGAATAATCTATTTTTATGTTCACTAATTTAGTTAATAAAATTTTTATAAAATAAATAATTTCGTATTTTTTAATACATTTACAACACATTCTTAGCTCTAATTTAATCATATATATCAAAATTAAACATGAGCTAAATAAAATGGAAAATCAAACCATAGAGATGGGTTTTAGTTTTTTCAAAGAAAAATATACTTCCTTTTTGAAGTCTCTAAATATATTCCTTATATTTGTTGTTTTTTTATTTTTTGCTGTATTTTTACCTTACATTACTTTTACAGGAAACACAACAGATTGGTTAATTCGACAACAATCAGGGCAACCTAAATCTGAAGTAATCACGGGAAAAGAAAAATGTAAATTTGATACATATAATCTCGATAAAAAATGGTTAACAGACCATTTATATCCTAATGCAAATGATAAAAAATCAGTTGATGACCGCATAGATTTAATGCTCAAAAGTATTTATAATCGTATACAAGAAATCAATATACCTTTGATTGGCAATATCCCTATAACTAATGGAGAATTCACGCTTCTATTCCCCTTTATCATTTCTATAGGTTTTGGGTTACTATCTATTCAATTACAAGAATTAATAAACCTCCGAAGATATCTTATGAAATTAGACAAAGATAACGAATTTGGCATGAGAATATATACTCATATTTCAACAATTCGCATCCTTTTTTCCTTTGGAACAATAATATCCTTTTATTTACTTAGTAACAAAATGCTTTTGTTGCCTAAATACCAAATAACTAAAATTGCTAAAGTGTGTAGTTTAATGGAAATCATCAAAGAAAGAATGATTTTTCAACAAAATATAAATGTGTACACAAAATTATATATTGTAAGTTTCTTAATAATTATTGTCGCAGTAATCATTTTAATTAATAGTTTATTCCCCAGAATTTTCAAGAAAACCCACGAAAAGATCAGGACACAATAAGGAATAACCCGTATGAGAGAGATTGAGACAGATTTACTAAATAATGACCCCGGCGGTGTATTATCTATGACTATGCCGAAGCTGCATACTTTAACAGCTTACTTATTATCTGATTTGGCGATCGCTTTATTCACCGTAGGAATCGCTTCCCCCTTCCTAAACATTGCCCCAAACAGATATAATAAAGTCAAAACATGGAATTTCTTTTTGTTTACGTCACTTGTAAAGACCGTGCTGAAGCTCTTAACGTAGGTAGAGCTATGGTAGAAGCCCGTCTTGCGGCCTGTGCCAACATAATTGACGGTATGGACAGTATTTATTGGTGGCAAGGTGAATTACAAGTAGAAAAAGAAGCTATTTTAATTATGAAATCGCGCCGTGATTTATTTGCAGAATTGACAGCTAAAGTAAAATCAGTACACTCTTATGAAGTACCTTGTGTGGTGGCTTTACCAATTGAGGCAGGAAATGAGGATTACCTGAATTGGCTAATGGCAGAAACCAAGGCTACAGATATCACCAAATAGTTACAAGTTTTAGATTACCTTATTATTCAGGGAAACTAAAGAGCGATCGCTTATTCAATTCTTCAGGAAAACTCAAGCGATCGCCTCCACGTGATGACCAATTTTTTAGGAGCGATTGTTGCCCTATCGATGTTATCGCCGGTGGAGGAGAATGTCGAGAAATATGTGTATACGGACAATACTAGTTGGTGAGATCGCAGCAAAGCTTGAATATCTACAGAACACAATTCTGATTAGACACTAAAGATATACCCATGAATATATTAGCTCTACTAGTGTAAATTTTTTATATCTTTAGATAGATGAATTTTATTTTATAACATGGCTTATTGCAATCTTTTTTTGAGCTATTTTTATCACTTCTTTCTTACATTCAACACTTGTGCTTTAAGCCATATTAACTGGATTTAATTATTCAGATAATATTATATCATATATTTTATCTTTCAATTTAATTATTTCTTCTGATAAATTATCTAAATTATAGAGATAATCTATATAGCCTAACTTGTTAAGATTTAAGATTATTTTTTCTTCTTCTTCTCCTAACTTTATTCGGTCATTAAAGCTAGATTCTGTTTCCGTTTCCCTTCTCATTAAATTCTTTTTTAATCTATTTTTACTAGCTAATAAAGCAAAACTAATCAAGTCCTTTTGATATTTATTTTTAAACAATTCTAAAAGATGAGGATACAATTCTATTAATAGATTATTAGCAGGATATAAAGCTAAATCATCTCTTGAAAAGCCGTATAAATATCCAGTTGAATAACGAATTGAATGGGGATAAATAATTGTCCCTTCTTCTACTTGTAATTCAAATTCTTCTTGGCTAATACTAACTTTATTACTGTCTAAATCATCTTTTCTACTGGGTCTAGTAGTGAAGATTTTAGGAACGATAAAATCTACTGTAGCTTGTTTAATTAAGTAAGATTTTAACAATCCTTTACCCACACCACTAGGTCCTAATAAAGCAATAATTTTGCTCATTAAATTACTAAATCTTTTACTGATATAGCAATTCTAAAGCCCAAAGTATTAAATCGATTGGTAGGACAAGACTTAAATCGATTGGCGCATCTTAGAGTTCGAGCCTTATTATCAAAAGAACCTCCTCTTAATACCCAAGGGGTTAAATCCTGTAATTCCATACAGGCATCCCCTTCCACTTCTTTGTCACTTTGGGCTTGACTATAATCTCTATGTCCCACATCTGCACACCATTCCCAAACGTTACCACACATATCGTAAATACCAAAGGGATTGGGAGGATAAGTGCCTACTTCTGTGGTTTGCCCCACTGGTTGCTCTTTACCCTCTGAAGGAGAACCAATTAAGTTAAAGTTAGCCATCTTGCTGTCTATGTAATAGCCTGTATAGTAAGGCGTAGTTAAATTACCCCGACAGGCATATTCCCATTCCGCTTCGGTGACTAAACGATAATTCTTGTTCGTTTTAGCTTTTAAGAATTCGCAAAAATGATAGGCATGACTCCAAGAAATCCCTTCCACAGGGCGATCAACTCCCGAAAAATAGGATGGATTATTCCCCATCACTTTCTGCCATTGCTTTTGAGTTACAGGATATTTGCCAATGTAAAAAGGGTGGATTTTTACTGGATGTACAGAACCTTCATTATCAAAACGCTCTGGTTCTTCTTCAGGAGAACCCATTAAAAAAGTTCCCCCTGCAAGATAAACCATGTCTATTTCGACATCTTCTAGGGCTTCTGTGTAGTAAGTGGCTTCCCCTTTTAGCTCTTTGATTTCTTGGTTTTTTTCGTAAAAATAATAGCTAAAGCTATATGTATTTGTTTCTGTCATATTTGTTGAACTCTTCTTAATCCTAATTATGCTCTAGCTTACCACGTTCGCGGTCTTGTTTACCTTAATCAGCAGAAATGGGATTTAGCTTTGGCTGATTACAATAAAGCTATTGCACTTAATCCTAATTATGCCGATGCTTACAACAATCGCGCTATTTGGCAACATTATATCATGATTAAGTAAAGTGCGTAAATCCTATTAACTTAGCACAAAATACAACATCTTCTCGGAAATAGCGTTTCCGTTCCCTTGCGGGGAAGTTGTTCGTGTGGCCATAATTTTACAATAAAAGTATAACAAAGGCGATCGCTCTCCCGCGAAGAAGTTGCGATCGCCCAAACCATTTATCAAGGCTAATATCATCATGACACAAATAGAGAAAACCAACGAAGACCAAAGTTACTGCACCCGTTTTAGCGATGGTGTCAGTGGCATGAGTGTAACAGCTTTAGCTCAATTTTGTGGAGTAGATAAACCAGCAATTACACAACTGCTAAACCAAATAAGTGATTCTGACCCGTTCACGAATGAACTAAAAATTTCGCTAAAACCCTTTGCTGGTAATGAGTGGAGACTGTTAACGAATGACCCTTCCGGCAGAGTTTTCATTATTGACGAAGTTTGTCATGCAGTCCTGGAATATTACGCACTGGAAGCAAGAAAGTATAAAAATAAACAAATAGCAATTGAAAATTATCGCATGATTGCCAAAGCTGGGTTAAGAGTGTTTATCTGGTCACAAACTGGATATGCTCCCATTAATCCAAGCTCTCAGGGAATAATCAGCAAAGAAGAGTTATCAGAAATAATCACCACCGCCCTCGAAAAATCCCTGACTCCCATCACCCAACAACTTAGTGAGATTCAAGAGCAGATCCAATTAGTCCCCGGTGTCAAACCCAAACGTTCTTGGACCTTGCCAGCTTCCACGCCACCGGAAGAAGTGCCACCAGATTA
>Ga0209617_10000098_pt1 | contig 32763 bp, 32 predicted proteins | sample LakEriepJuly2011_2_FD_187459 | JGI IMG/M metagenome (GOLD analysis project Ga0209617, IMG submission 187459) | Freshwater microbial communities from dead zone in Lake Erie, Canada - CCB epilimnion July 2011 (SPAdes) (version 2) | ecosystem: Environmental > Aquatic > Freshwater > Lentic >...
CGGGGCCGACTGCCTCCAGCTCCGTGAGAAGGACCTTGAAGCAGGCGAACTCCTCGCCCGCGCACGGGTGCTGCGCGAGCTCACGCGTTCGTGCGCAGCGAGCCTGATCGTCAATGACCGGATCGATGTCGCGCTCGCCAGCGATGCCGACGGCGTGCATCTGGGCCAGGGCGACCTGCCGATCGCGGCCGCACGAGCCATCGCCGGCTCGTCGCTGCTGATCGGTTCAAGCACGCACGATCCGCACGAGGCCGCCGAGTCGGTAGCCGCCGGGGCGTCCTACTGCGGTCTCGGGTGCATGTATCCGTCGGGCACGAAGGAAGGGCTGTCGATCGCCGGGCCCAGCTACCTGGTGCGATTCCTCGCCGAGCACCCCGGAACGCCGCACCTGGCGATCGGAGGCATCGACGAGTCGAAGGCACGGGAACTCGCCGGGCTCGGGTGCCGTGGCGTCGCCGTGAGCCGTGCCGTGCTCGCAGCATCCGACCCCGCCGAGGCCGTGCGCAGGCTGCGCGGAGCCCTCGCCCATGGCTGAGCGCGCCCGCCCCAATCGATCGAACCTCGATGCACCGGGTGATCCCTCCGCCGTGCTCACGCTGCTGGGCACGGGTACATCTGCGGGCGTGCCGTTGATCGGCTGCGACTGCGCAACCTGCACCAGCGACGACCCAAGGGACCGGCGGCTGCGCACCGCGGCGATGCTGCGCTTCAACGATGCTCGCGGCACCCGACGCACCGTCCTGCTCGATGTCGGCCCTGACCACCGTCAGCAGGCACTCACCCATCGCATCGACCGCGCCGACCACATCCTCCTCACGCACAGCCACGTCGACCATGTCTGGGGCCTCGATGAGGTGCGCCGCTACAACGCCCTGATGGGCACCTCGATCCCCGTGATCGGCGATGGACGCACGATCGACGAGGTGCGCCGGATCTACGCGCACGTCTTCGACCGCGCACGCAACGCCAACGACAGCTGGGTCGCCGACCTCACCGCCATGCGGGTCGAGCCCGGCGAAACGCTGGACTGCCATGGGATCGGCGCCACCGCCGTCCCCATGCTGCATGGCCGCCTGCCCATCCTGGCGTGGAGGTTCGATGGTCCGGGCCCGCTCTTCCCCCTCGTCTACGCCACGGACGTGAACGGCATCCCGCCCGAGTCGTGGCGTCACCTCGTGGGCACACGCACGCTCGTCCTCGATGGACTGCGGTTCAGGTCGCACCCCACCCACTTCACGATCGACCAGGCGATCGATGCTGCCGCGCGCATCGGCGCGGCCCGCACCGTGCTCGTGCACATGACCCACGACGTCCTCCACGACCGTGACGCGCGCAACCTGCCCGAGGGCGTGGAGTTCGGCTTCGACGGTCTCGAGCTGCGCTGACGGCCTCGAACGCCGCGGCGCGAGCCTCGACACACCGCTGCACCGCACGGCCTAGACTGCGGCCATGAGCAACCACTACCCGTTCGCCCTTCCCTCGCTGCCGTACGCCGAGAACGCGCTCGAGCCCGTGATCGACGCGCGCACGATGAACATCCATCACACCAAGCACCACAATGCGTACGTCACGAACCTGAATGCCGCGCTCGAGCCCCACGCCGACCTGCACGGGCTTTCGCTCGAGGATCTCTGCCGTCGCATCGCGTCGCTGCCAGATGGCCTGCGCAACCCGGTGCGCAACAACGGCGGCGGCGCGTGGAACCACACCATGTTCTGGTCGCTCATGGCTGCGCCCGGCACCGGCGGCCAGCCGAGCGATGCGCTCGCCAAGGCGATCAACGCCGCCTTCGGCTCGATGGACGACTTCAAGAAGAAGTTCGCCGCAGCCGGCACCGGCCGCTTCGGCTCGGGCTGGGTGTGGCTCTGCGTGATGCCCAACGGCACGCTCGCCGTCTGCTCGACCCCGAACCAGGACAACCCGCTCATGGCCGGGATCAGCGACTGCGAAGGCACGCCGATCCTCTGCCTCGACGTGTGGGAACACGCGTACTACCTCAACTACCAGAACCGTCGCCCTGACTACATCACTGCGTGGTGGGGCGTCGTCAACTGGAACGAGGTCAACAAGCGATTCGACGCCGCCGGCAAGCGCTGAAGCGAAGTCCAGGCACAAGCCGCGCGGGCCGATCGGACACCCCGGTCGGCCCGCTGTCGTTGCAGGCGATCACGGCGCCGGCGGCGCAGCGAGATCGGCGCGCAAGCCGTCGACCATCGCCCTGAAGTCCTTGCGATGCAGTTCGACCGTTCGTTCCGGGCCGTTCAGCCGCAGGAACACGTTGCGGCCCGGTGCCTGCACGATCACGCCGAACTGCATCTGGCCCGGACGCGGTGCCGCAGCACCCATGCCCTGGTACGCGCCCTTGAGCTCGATCAGCGCGACCTTCATGCCTGCAACGGTGATGTCCTCGCGCACCGGGACGATCGGTCCGCCATCCGTGCCGCGGAACTGGCGCACCCATCGCTCGATGTTCGCATCGATCGGGCCGCCGTCACCGCCGGCGAACAGGCTCACCACGAGTTCAGCTGCACCGCCGTCCTCGCCACCCGGCCCCGGGACGGAGTACTGCAGCGTGCGGAACTGCATCGTGGGCAGCTGCCACTGCCAGGTCGGCGGCTTGGGGAAACTCAACCCACCGACTTCGATCACCGCTGCATCGCTCGTCGCGCTGCTGAGCGGCCAGGACGGCGCAGCAGCATCCGCCGTCGCCGCGCCCGGCGCCGAAGGAGCAGGCGTTGACGCCGCCGCATCCGGCGCCTTCGCCGCAGGCGGCTTGGGGCCCGCGGACGCAGGCGGCTTGGGCTTGGCATCGCTGCAGGCAACGGCCGTCAGCGAGGCGAGGAGCGAGGCATGGAGCGCGATTCGTCGGGCGATCATGCTCCTAGGATAGGGCGATGGCCACCGCTGCTTCGCTCGCCGTTCCCGCCTGGTGCCCCACATCGGGCGATCGTCACGGCGTGCACTGGGCGGACGGCTCGATCAGTGAACGCGATCCGGGCAGGCCCACCATCGAACTGCCTCGGGGCGCGTTCGCCGTGCCAGGGCTCATCGATGGCCATCTGCACCTGATCCTCGGCGGACTCGGGCTCGAGATGCTCGATCTGGGTTCGTGCACCAGTCGCGCCGAGGTCGAGTGCCTTGTGCGGGCCCGGCATGCCACGCTCGGGCCTGATCGCTGGCTCATCGCCCAGGGCTGGAACGAGGACCGCTGGGGCGGCGAGCTGCCGACCGCCGCATGGTTCGATGGGCTCGACGGCCGGCATGTCGTGGCGTGGCGCATGGATCATCACGCCTGCGTCGTCAGCCGCAGCGTCATGTCCCGGCTTGATCTTGCAGCGGATCCCGATGGCGGCGAGATCGTGCGCGATGCCGGCGGCACACCCACCGGCCTGCTGCGCGAAGCCGCTGCGTGGCACATCGCCAAGCCTGAGATTCCCGCACCGAGCATGGATGTGCGCCGCTTGGCACTCGATGCTGCCGTGCGCCATCTGCACGCCATGGGCGTGACCGGCGCGGGCAGCATGGAGTACGGGCTCGACCTCGAGCACGTGATCGCGCCGCGCCGCCACGACCTGCCGCTGCGCATGGCGGTCACGCTGCTCGACCGCGACTGGCCGCTCGATGTCACGCCGGGCGTGATCTTCGAAGGCACCGATCGACTGTGGGTGGTCGGCTACAAGAGCTTCGTCGACGGCACGCTCGGGTCGCGTACCGCGCGCATGCACGAGCCGTATGCCGACGAACCGTCCACGAGCGGGCTCTGGACCGAGCTTGCCGCCGATGGCCTGCTGCGCGTGTGGGCGGAGCATGTCCTGGCCAACGGCCTCAGCCCGAGCATGCACGCGATCGGTGATGCCGCGCTGACGGCAGCGCTCGATGCACTCGAGCGTGACGAACGACGGGCCGGCCGAGTCGAGCATGCTCAGACCGCTCGCACGGAGGACATCGCGCGCTGTGCCGGCAGGATCATCAGCATGCAGCCCCTGCACAAGGCCGACGATGCTCCCAACGCCCCATCACGGCTTGGTGCGTCGCGCATGGATCGCTTCTTTCGGTTCCGCGATTTCGCAAGCGCAGGCGCGCGCCTGGTCTTCGGCAGCGACTGGCCGATCGTGACCTGCTGCCCCATCGCTGGCATGCGTGCGGCGATCACCGGGATCGATCGCAACGGAGCCGTCGTGGCACCAGACCAGTCGCTCACACCGATCGAAGCCCTGCACGCCTACACGATCGAGGCGGCGAAGGCGCTTCGATTCCCTGCCGGCTGCGGCACCTTGCAGGCCGGGGCACCGGCCGACATCACCGTGCTGGATCGCGATCCGCGCACGGCTGACTGGGTGAACGCACCACCGCGCGTGCTCATGACGATCATCGGCGGCGAGATCGTGCACCGCGCGACCTGACCAACCTTCCTCAGCTGTTCAGGAATCGCTCGGCGACCGCCGTGTACCACTTCGCACCCGCGAGCGCGGCATCGAAGATCAGATCACCCGCTCCAAGGAAGACGACGGCCAGCAGCACGAACACCGATGCACCAGCCACCTCGGGCCGATTGAAGAACGAGTACGCCCTGATCGACACGCCCGCGGCGATGCGCGAACCATCGAGGGGCGGCACCGGCAGGAGATTGAGCATCGCCAGCGCAAGGTTGATGTAGCCGGCCAGCCACAGCAGCAGCGTGGCTCGCTCGGCGATCGCCAGGTTCTTCGCCGACGCAACCGCAAGCACGGTGAGCGCAACGAACGAGATCAACACGTTCATCATCGGTCCCGCCAGCGCCACCCAGCCCATGCTGCGCCGACCGTGCCGCATGCGCGATGGATCCACCGGCATCAGGCCCCACGCAATGCCGATCACCGCGAACATCAGCAAGGAGGCCCACCCCATGTGCACGAGCGGATTCCAAGTCATGTGCCCCCGTTCGATCGGGGTCCGGTCGCCCTGCCAGATGGCGGCCCAGCCGTGGGCCAGCTCGTGCAGGGTGATGCTGAAGATCACGATGAGGGCGTAACCAGCCACCATCCATGCCCCGTAGTCGCGATACCAGTCGTGGACCCACCATCCGCTGCTCATGAGGATCAGGCTACCTCTGATGCCCCGATAACGCGCGCTCGATGCACCAGCCTCCTCGCCCCCTTGCGATGAGTCGCCGGTTCCGTACACTGCCCGACTCGCATCCGCGTCCCAAAGGCGCGCCGCACGGCCCCATTCATCGCGACCAACCCGTCGCGGGGCTCCACGGCTCGCCCGGCCAGCGACCTCAGCCACTGTGGCCTGGGGCGACCCGAGGGAAGCGCAACACGGAGTCATCACATGGTCGTCCTTCGCCTGAAGAAGATGGGTCGCATCCATCGTCCGTTCTATCGCCTGTCCGCCATGGACAAGCGCTCGCCGCGTGACGGCGCAGTCATCGAGGCACTGGGCTGGTTCGATCCGCTCGGCCCCGAAGGCAAGCAGTGGAACCTCAACGCCGATCGCATCGTGCACTGGCTGGCCGTCGGCGCGCAGCCCTCGGAAACCGTGGTCGACCTGCTCAAGCGTGCCAACATCACGCCGACGGTCGGCAAGGGCAAGCGCCCGATCTCCAAGCAGTACGAGGTCACGCGCGCCCGCGGCCACACCAAGCTCAAGCCCGCCGCGGCCCCCGCGAAGAAGTGACCTGACCACGCCGCGCCATGGCCATCCGCCTGGACATCCTCACGCTCTTCACCGAGATGTTCCCTGCCGTGCTGCACGCCAGCATGACCGGGCGGGCGATCTCGTCGGGAGCGGTCGATGTCCACACGCACGACATCCGTGCGTGGGCGGACAACAAGCACCAGAAGGTCGATGACCGCCCCTTCGGCGGCGGCCCCGGCATGGTGCTCATGGCTGGCCCGGTCGCCGATGCCGTCGAAGCCGTCCAGGCGATGGATGCACGCCCAGCGCGTCGCATCCTGCTCTCGCCCAGCGGCCGGCCGCTCACGCAGCGCCTGGTCGAGGACCTCGCGTCCTCGCCTCGCGTCATGCTCGTGTGCGGTCACTACGAAGGCATCGACCAGCGTGCGATCGATTCGCTCGGGCTTGAGGAAGTGAGCATCGGTGACTTCGTCGTCTCCGGTGGCGAGCTTCCCGCCATGCTCGTGGTCGATGCGATCGCGCGCCTCCAACCGGGCGTCCTCGGCCACGAGGACAGCGCGGCGCAGGACAGCTTCTCGCTCCGCGATCCACAGGGCCGTCCGCTCCTGGACTGCCCCCACTACACCCGTCCGCGCGAGTGGCGCGGGCAATCCGTTCCCCCCGTGCTGCTCGATGGTGACCATGCCGCAATCGCGGCATGGCGTCTCGGGCAGCAGGTCGAGCGCACGCGCGAGCGTCGCCCCGACCTCCTTGAACCGCGACCTCTGGGACATGCGCCCACGTCGCCACGCCACAACGGCCTGTGCACCCCGTGCCCATGCTGAACGGCCATCCGGGCCCATGCGCCCAAGGTTGAGATTCCCATGAACCGCAGCAAGATCCTCGAAGACGTCGTCGCCGGCCAGGTCAAGCCCGAAGGCACCATCCCCCAGCTCAAGGTGGGCGACACCCTTGACGTGCACTACAAGATCATCGAAGGCGACAAGGAGCGCGTGCAGGTCTTCCAGGGCGTCCTCATCGCCCAGAAGGGCCGTGGCATCAACAAGATGATCACGGTGCGCCGCATCGTCGCCAACGAAGGCGTCGAGCGCATCTTCCCGCTCAACTCGCCCCGCGTCGAGAAGGTCGAAGTGCTCCGCCGCGCCGAGGTGCGCCGCGCGAAGCTCTACTACCTGCGCGATCGCCAGGGCAAGAGCCGCCGCCTGCGCGAGGACCGCGAAGGCGCCAAGACGAAGGCCTGATCCCGCGTCATGCGGATCAGGCTCGCCAAGTCGTTCTCGTTCGAGGCTGCGCACTTCCTCCCCTCCTTCCCGGAGGGGCACAAGTGCCGTCGCATGCACGGGCACTCGTTCAAGGTCGACGTCGTGGTCGAGGGGCCGCTCGATCCTGCGCGCGGCTACCTCGTGGACTACGGCGACATCAAGCGCGCCGTTGCTCCACTGCATGACGAGCTCGACCATCGCCTGCTGAACGAACTGCCCGGGCTCGCCAATCCGACCAGCGAAATGCTGGCGGTTTGGGTGTGGGACCGCCTGCAGCCGGTGCTCCCCATGCTCGCCGAGGTGATCGTGCACGAAACCTGCACGAGCCGATGCGAGTACCGCGGGCCCGCCGCATGACCAACCCGATCCTGACGGCCGACCGCATGCGCGCGGGCGCTTGCTCGGCCATGGCCACAGGGGCCGTGACGCATGATGGAGCCGGCTGGGGCGGCTGGTTGCCCGGCACCCTGCTCGAACCCGGCGCTTGGCCCGTAGGAACCCCGCGGGTGCTCGCCTTCACGGGGTCCCTCTCAGGTTCACCGGACGATGGCGATCTGCGCAACTGGATGCCCGCAGGCATCGAGGCCTGTCGTGCTGCCCTGACGGCCGCACGAGTTCGCGCGCAGGACCATGGCCAGCGACTCGTGATCGTGCCGCACGCCCAGCACCTGGTCAGCGACCTGCATTCGACCCTGCGCATCATGCGCGAGCATCAGGGCGTCGGTGTGGCGCTCGCGCCTGCGACGCTGCTCACCGCAAGCATGCTCGAGCACGCCGCGGACCATCTGTCGCGCCTGCTGGGAACGCTTGGTCCGGTCGCCGACGCGATCATCCTGCATGACCTGGTGCGGTGCCTGGATCACGATGGCGAGCCTTCAGTCGAGGCCTGTCCGTGGGGTCGCGGCGTGCTCGATGCGACGCTCGTCGCATCACTCATGCCTCCCGGCGTTGCCATGCTGACGCTCGACCAGTGAGGGATGCGCGGCAAGGCTCACGCGATCCCAGCGAAGGCATCACTCCGACAGCTCAACTGTCCAGTAGGCCTCGTCGAGGAACGCCTTCCATGACTGGTAGCGCGGGCTGCCCAGGCGCAGCGCGATCGCAGGATTGCGCTTCGGCTTCACGGGAACCTTGATCAGGCGCATGCTCGCCTGCTGGGGCGTGCGGCCACCCTTGCGCGCATTGCATCGGACGCACGCGCAGACCAGGTTGGTCCAGCTGTTCTCGCCACCCTGCACGCGCGGGACCACGTGATCAAGCGTGAGTTCCTTCGTGCTGAAGTGCTTGCCGCAGTACTGGCACCTGCTGCCATCGCGCGCGTAGATGTTTCGCCGGTTCAGCTTCACCTGCTCCTTGGGGAACCGGTCGTACCCGAGCAGCCGGATCACCTTCGGCACGGCGATGACGATGCGCGTGGTGTGAACCCAGTCATGCGCCTCGTGTTCGTACTGGCGCTGGTACTCCGCGGCCTGCGCCCAGTTGTCGAACGAGTAGCCGACCCACGATCCCCCCTCGACGGAGATGACCTCTGCGGCCTCCTTGGCCAGGAGCGTGAACGCGCGGTACGCATCGATGACCCGCACCGCCGCATACAGCCGGTTGAGGACGAGGACCTTGGTGTCCAGGACGCCAGCCTGAGAACTCATTCTCGCGCACCTCCGAAGGCGATCCTTGCCTTCGGCCAAGCATGCTACCGGACGTGCCCGAAGCAAGGACGATCCGATCGCGACTTCACGCGATCCTCACCCGATCACTTCAGGAGCATGAGGTTCAGGGTCACGATCAGGCCGTTGTTCAGCGCATGCCCGACCATGGGCGCCACCAGGCTGCCACGCAACTCCCTGACCAGGCAGAAGCTCATGGCTAGGGCACCCAGGATCGGCACGAACAGGACTCCCTGCGGATGGATGGCCGCGAACACCAGGCTGCTCAGGAGCGCCGACACCACCATGCTCGCCAGGATCGGCATGCCCGACGTCCCGCCCCGAAGGCCTCGGTAGAGCCCGCCACGGAAGATGATTTCCTCCAGCACAGGCGCCACGACCGCAGCGACGAGGTACCAGATGACGATTCCGCCAGCGGAACTGGATCGCAATCCCTCCTGCAACGGGTGACTGGCTTCGGAGAGCGAACCACCGAACAGCCAACCCAGCACCAGCGACAGCACGATCCCCACCAGCACCATGGGGACGGCCATGCACCACGCGAGCACGCCCCAGGCAGTTTCGCGCAGCACTCCGGCTCCGAGCGTCAGGCCGAGTTCCAGACGCAGATCACTCCACGGCATCCCGCGCACCGCTGGCCACGCCAGCGCCAGCAGTCCGAGCGCCTGGAACGTGATGACACCGATCGTTCCCAGCCCCGCGAGGTCCACGCGCGACGCAATCACGCCGAGCAGCACCTCGTACACCACCCACGCCGCGAACAGCTCGATGTGGATGCCTTGGTGGCCAAGCAGCGTCGGTGCAAGCCGCGACATCGGCGTACCGCCCGAAGCCTTCACCGACAGCATGACGAGCGTGATCACCCCTACGGCGAGTGCAACGAGCGCCAGCGAGAAGAAGCCCACGACGGACATCGCGATGCGCGTGGCGCGCTCGGCGACCCGCTTGCCAAGCGACGCATCACCCGTGGCCATCGACTCGAGCAACGACGCCGACGCCCCCAGCGGAGCGAGCGACTCGCGGGTGACACCAGCAGGAAGGGTGATGGCCGAGCCGGTTCCGGCTGGGTCGATCGTCGCAGCCTGAGCCAAGCATGCCTTCACCTGCCGTACCAGCGCATCGTCGGGCTGCTCGGCCTGGAGTGCGCCAAGCACCTCGGTTGCTGCAGGCTCATTGCCCATCCATCGCGCCGCGATCACGAATGCCAGCCGCTCGAGCGTGCCTTGGGTCTTGAGGGGATCGAGCGACGAAAGCCCCGCCCCGATCGCCTCTGCGCCAGCCCAGGACTGCATCGCGACGACCATCTGGATGGCGGCGTCGGCCTGCGGACTCACCAACGACGGTTCAGCAGGTGCGATCTTCTCGTCGGATCCGGCCTCCAGCCACCCGAAACCGCCCGAGAGCATCCAGACGCATCCAGCAAGGATCGTGGCCCACGCCGCCATGGCAGTACGGGTCGATCCGGGACGTGGGCGTGCGCCAATGGTCATCATGGTCATGGCGGCATCGTACGGATCGTTGTTTTCTGTTTGATTTCGACAACCATGATCGTTGATCCCCCGTTCCGCGGGACCTTCCAGCGCCTATAACCAACTCACTTCTCCCTTGACGGCTCTGGTGATTTCTGTATTCTCCTCGATCCTCCACTGCCCGAGCGCTGGGTGCGCCCGGAGTTGTGGATGGATCAAGGAAACGAGCCTCATCATGCCCCGCCAGACCTACCACGCGAAGCCCGGCCAAGTTCCCGCCACGTGGCGTCACATCGACGCCGACGGCAAGGTCCTCGGTCGCCTCGCCACCGAAGTCGCCACCATGCTCATGGGCAAGCACAAGCCCGAGTACACGCCCAACGTCCTCTGCGGCGACTGCGTGATCATCACCAACGCGTCGAAGGTCGTGCTCACGGGCAAGAAGGCCGACCAGAAGACGCTCCGCAAGTGGAGCGGCTATCCGGGTGGCCTGAAGGTGCGCACCTATGCAGATCTGCAGGAGAACGATCCGTCGCGCATGGTGACGGAAGCCGTGATCCGCATGCTGCCCCGCGGCCGACTCGGCCGTCGAATCCAGCGCAACCTCCGCGTCTTCTCGGGCGCCGAGCACACCCACCAGGCCCAGCAGCCCGTTGCGGCCAGCTGAACCTGACCCGACCGACCAACGCCCAGACGACCAACGAAGGACTGAAGACGAATGACCACCGAAACGATCGCCCCGAAGAAGGCCTACGCCACCCGCAGCGCTGATGCGCAAGGCTGGTACTGGGGCACCGGCCGCCGCAAGACCGCCGTCGCGCGTGTGCGCGTGAAGGCCGGCAACGGCGAATTCATGGTGAACGAGCGCCCGATGGAGGAGTTCTTCGTCGAGGACCGTGATCGCAAGGCGATCATCAATGTGCTCGACAAGACCGCCCAGAAGGGCAAGATCAATGTGCGCGTCACCTGCTCCGGCGGTGGCTTCACCGGCCAGGCCGGCGCCGTGATCATGGGGCTCGGCCGCGCGCTGCTGTGCTACGACGCCAACCTCGAGAGCATGCTGCGCGAGCACGGCTTCCTCACCCGCGATGCGCGCGAGGTCGAGCGCAAGAAGCCCGGCCAGGCCGGCGCCCGTCGTCGCTTCCAGTTCTCGAAGCGCTGATCGGTCTTCCCGCGATTGCGGGGACCAACGAACCTTCCACAGCGCCGCCCTCGGGCGGCGTTGTGCGTTTGGCACCCGCTCGATCAACGGCCGACGAGGGATGCACGCCACGCCTGGCGCGCGGCATCGGCGGCTTCGGCCAATCGAGCCTGCATCGCGGGCCGGGTTCTCCCGCGATCCATGGCAAGTTCATCGACCGAGCGTGGTCGATCCCCCTGCCATCCGTGCACGGCCGAGAGGAGCTCGAGTGTCTCGCCGCCCAGCACCCCGGCACCGACGCGCTGGCCGCAACCAGGCGACACCACGCTGATCCATGGGCATGACCCTAGGAGCGCATCCGCGACCCGGACCGGCTGCCGATGCACGGCAGGCGCGCGGCCGGGCATGCGCAGCGCCGGCTGGCGTGCCACCTGCTGCTCGAAGGCAAGCTGTGCCACGCGGTCGATCCGCAATCGATTCGGCGCCACCGTCGAGACGTCGATCTGGAACACCGCGTGCACGATGCACGACTGCGCGAGCTCGACCGCCCGACGCAACGGCTCGGCGGGCAGATCCATGAACGGGGCCTCGATGATGGCCGTGAGCCGCTGCATCACGCTGTGCGTGTGCCACGCCACCACGGTTCGGAGGAGCATGGCGCCCCAACGCGCATCGACTTCCGCGCGTTCCACTGCACCGGGTCGCGCTGGCCCGACCACCGCGGCCCGCGCTCGCCACAGCAGGAACCGCATGGCAGCGAGTGCCGTGAAATCACGACCAGCAGCGTCGGCCCGTGCGGCGCTGGCGGACATGGCATCCGTCGGGGCGCTCGACACCAGGCCACGCGAAAGCCAAGGCGCACCCAACAGCACACTCGACGCCTCGGGATGCACGAACGTGGGCAAGGCCGGGACATGCGGGAGTGTCCGAGCCAACAGCGCGGCCCGGTCCGCCACGGTGCGTCGCGCGGTATGGGCGACGCTCAGGCCTGCACCTCGGGCAACGATCGGAACAGGAATGCCGCGGGCGGCGCAGCGCGCAAACCAGCCATCGGGGCGTGACGAACGAGCACTCGGCACACCGTGGGCCTGCCAGATCAATCGAACGGCCTCAGCCGTGATCCCGTGCGCCGCAGCAACGGTGCGCTGTGCCTGAGCGAGCGACGGTGCGCGCGCCTGCTCCCGTGCCACGGCCTCGATCACCCGGCGACGCTCGACGGGCGCAAGACGCCGGAACTTCCCGGCACGAGCGACGACCCGTGCGTGATGAACCTGTACCCCTGCGGCAACCGACTCACGCACGCCGAGCATCGGCTCGGCATCAGCTTGATCGAACCACTCGAGCGCCAGGCCGAACCGACGCCAACGACGCAGCGTTCGCTCGCTCACGGACCATCGTTCGGCCAGCTCGGCGATGCCCACCACCGGACCGGTCATCGCGTTGGGCTGACCGGGTGCGCGGCGGCTGGTCTCGAGCACGAACGTGCAGAGATCGCTGCGGATCGACGCTCCCGGCACGAGATCGTCCAGACCGCGGTCGACCCTGAACTCGGTGATCCGGAAGGCCATGAAGCTCATCGGATAGGACTGGTCGGGCTCGATCTCGCGAATCAGCTCGAGCGCGTGCGCCACATGCTTTCGTGCCGCCGTTGCAGGCGCGAACGCCAACTGCCGGGCCAGATCGGCCATCGCTTGCGTGAGATAGGCCACCGCGGCAGCCATCGCGTTTCACTCGCCTGCGTTCGGCGATGCCGCTGCGGACCGCGGGACCGAGACCGACCGCAAGGAGCGATCGATCGAGAGCGCACCTTCGTGCACGCGCGGCAGGCGTGCGCTGAGGCCACATAGGATTTCGTAGGGTTTTCGCCCTGCCACCCGCGCCACCTCGATCGGATGCGTGGCCTGGCGGCGGTCGGTTCCCAGCAGTTCGACCGGAGCCCCATAGAGCTCCTGCGGCGCGCCCCAGCTGCCCACGATCGAACCCACATCGACGGTCAGCTGATCCATGTTCACGGCCCCAACCACCGGCACCGTCTGCCACGATCCGCGCGCGTGGATGCGCACCGCCTGCTGCAGGCCGGGCTTCGGCGAAGGGTAGCCATCGGCGTAACCGACGGGCAGGAGCGCAATCACCGTGTCCTGCGCCGAGCACCAGGTGCTGCCGTAGCCCACAGGCGTTCCCGCCGGAACGCGCTTGGCCTGCACCACGCTCGTCGTCCAGCGAACGACCGACTCCAAGCCATCGCCGGGGTCGAACGCATTCCACTCGTCATCGACCAGGCCCGTCCATGCAAGGCCCACACGGATCATGCCGCGATGCGACGCCGAATCACGCACGGCGGCATGGCTACTCGCAAGGTGAACCAGGAGACCACGAGGGAGCCAAGCCGAGCACCGGGCCATCCATTCATCGAGGCAGCGCATCTGCGCATCGGTGGCCGCAGCGCTCCCGCTGGCGACCAGGTGCGTGAAGACGCCGGCGAGCTCGAGTTCGCGGCTCCCGTGCACCAGACGCGCCAGGTCCTGGGCTTCGGCCGGGCGAGCACCGCCGCGAGTCATGCCAGTATCGAGTTCGATGTGCACAGGCACACGCATGCGCAGGCCTGACTCGCGGATCGAGGCGATGAGCGCACGGGCCTGCTCCGCATCGTGGATCGTGAGATGCACCTGACCCGCGATGAACTGCGGGCGGGCTGCGTCGTCGGCATCGAGCCGGTGCACGGGCATCAGCACCAGCACGGGCGCCGTGCAGCCTGCGTCAGCGAGCGCATTGGCCTGTGGCAGGCTGTAGACCGCCAGCATGTCGACATCGTGCTCGACCATGGCGGGCCAGATCCGGCTGGCACCGAGCCCGTATGCATCGGCCTTCAGCACCGTGCACATGGCCCTGTCAGGCCCGATCAGGCCGCGCAATCGACGGACATTTCGCCCGATGGCCCGAAGATCGATGGAGATCGTGCTGGTGGAGTCCATGGTGCGCGTCCCTGCGCCGTCCGTGCATTAGTATCACGGGGCTGCGCCCACGCGCACCGAAAGAAGGCACTTTGGACAAGAGCGAGATCTTCGACACGCAGACCACCTTTGCCGACCTTGGGCTGAACGACAGCATCCTGGCCGACCTCGACCGTCTCGGCTTCAAGCACCCGACCTTCATCCAGTCGAAGCTCATCCCGATCGCACTCTCCGGGAAAGACTGCCTCGGTCAGGCCAAGACCGGCACAGGCAAGACAGCCTCGTTCGCACTTCCGGCGCTGCAGATGCTCAAGCCCGGCGATGCGTTCGCCGCGCTCATCCTCGTGCCCACGCGCGAGCTGGCCATCCAGGTCGCCAAGGAGTTCCACGAGCTCGGCGGGCGGACCGGCCTCAAGGCCGTGCCCATCTATGGTGGCCAGCCGATCCGCCAGCAGATCCCCCTGCTCGAGGGCAACCCCGAGATCATCGTGGGCACGCCCGGACGCATCATGGACATGCGCGAGCGGCGCCTGATCACCTACGACCACGTGCGCTACGCCGTGCTCGATGAAGTCGACCGCATGCTGGACATCGGCTTCCGCGAGGACATCCGCAAGATCCTCGGCGGCATGCGCAACCACCCTCAGACGGTGTTCGTGTCGGCCACCATCAGCGACGAGATCGAGAAGCTCGCGCGCAGCTACATGCGCAACCCCGAGAAGATCGTCACGGTCGCCAAGAGCCTGACCGTGCAGCAGGTTGCGCAGAGCTACCTCAGCGTGGAGCCGTGGGACAAGCGCCGGCTGCTCCTGCACCTCCTGCGCCGCGAGGAACCGGGACTGACCGTCGTGTTCTGCCGCACGAAGAAGGCCGTGGACGATGTCACGCTCTACCTGAACGACAAGGGCATCGATGCCCACGCAATGCACGGCGACATGTACCAGCGCAAGCGCGACAAGGTCATGGACCGGCTGCGCGATGGCAAGCTCAGCGTGCTGGTCGCCAGCGACCTTGCGGCGCGCGGGCTTGACGTCGACGACATCACCCACGTGGTGAACTACGACGTCCCCGAGGACCCCGAGGTCTACATCCACCGCATCGGACGCACCGCCCGCGCCGGCCGCAACGGCGTGGCCTGGATGTTCGTGTGCCCCGACCAAGGGGACCTGCTCACCGGCGTCGAGCGGCTGGCCAACATCGAGATCCCGCGTCTGGAATACAGCGACTTCACCCCGGGACCGATCCCGCAGGCTGTCGTCGCCCGCCGGGCTGAGGAGGCCCAGCGCAAGGCCGCTTCAGCGGAATCGAAGTCACGCGACATCCTCGCCACGACCAAGGTCGATCCTGCCGACGAGGCGAAGTTCCCCGGCGGTGCCGTGCCGATGCTCCCACCGCCCAAGCGACTCGGCGGCCGTCTCGCCACGCGTCGACGCTGACCCATGGCGCAGGGGCCGCTCTCCATCGCCGACGAGGTCCGCGACGCCCTTGAGCACGGTCGTCCGGTCGTGGCGCTCGAGACGGCGGTCCTGACCCACGGCCTGCCGCGCGAGCCGGCCATGACGCTTCCTCCGGTCGTTGCCGATCACCCTGACTTTGCAAGCGCCGTGCCGCTCAACCTGTCGTTGAGCCTCGCGATGGAACGCGCTGTCCGGATGCATGGTGGCGTGCCCGCGACCGTTGCCGTCATCGACGGTGCACTCAAGGTCGGCTGCACGCGCGGCGATCTCGAGCGCCTGGCCACCGATCGTGAAGCACGCAAGGCGAGCGTGCGCGATCTTGGACCGCTGTGCGCGGCACGCTCATGCGCCGGCACCACCGTGAGCGCCACGCTGGTGGCCTGCGGCCTAGCGGGGATCCGCCATTTCGCCACGGGCGGGCTCGGCGGTGTGCATCGGGGCTTCGCGCAGACCCTTGACATCAGTGCCGACCTGGGCACGCTCGCACGCACGCCGACCTGCGTGGTCTCGAGCGGTGCGAAGAGCATCCTCGACCTGAAGGCCACGCTCGAAGCGCTGGAGACCCTTGGCGTTCCCGTGATCGGCCTCGCGACGGCGAGTTTCCCTGAATTCACGGACGGCGCAGGCACGCTGCCACTGCACGCCACCGTGTCCACGCCGCACGATGCCGCTGCAGCGTGCCGGGCACACTGGTCGCTGCTGCCGCACGTGGGCGTCGTGCTGGCGAATCCTTGTCCCGCCGGACACGTGCTCGATCATGGCGGATCCTCCGCCATGGCCGATGAGCTCGCGGCGCAGGCCATTGCATCGGGCATCGATGGCAACCTGGTCACGCCGTGGTTGCTCGCCCGGGTCGCGGAGCGCACCAACGGGCAATCGCTCGATGCCAACATCGCCTTGCTTCTTGACAATGCCCGTTGCGCCACGCTCGTCGCCGTGGAAGCGGCGACGGCCGCTGGCTGATCCCGCTGGACAACCGCCCCGCGCGGCATCGGAACGGCCGTCGTCCCGATGGCAGAGCCTCGCGAAAGCCCCCTGGATTCACCCGACTCGCCTTGACGCAGCGCCATTGGCGTGCTCTACTTCGTCCCGAAGGCGCTGCGATTCCCGCGGCGCGCACCCTGAACGAATTCGGGTTCGTGGGCCTCGCCTCTCGGCGGGTCCGGCCGTTCGTGCGGCGCCTTCCACTGCATGGTCACCAAGAAGACGACGGGCTCGAAGGAGCCCAAGCCCAAGGCCCCCAAGGCCGCCCCAGCCAAGTCATCCACCGCGTCGCGCAAGGCGACCAAGGATGCCATCGCGCCCGTGAAGACCAAGGCACGGGCCGGCAGCGCTGCCACCAAGGCTTCCGCCGCGGACAAGGTGCAGAGCAAGGTGCAGAGCAAGGCGCAGAGCAAGCCCGCGATCAAGACCACCGGCAAAACCGCGAACGCAGCCACGACCAAGGCCAGGAGTAAGGCCTCGACGAAGCCAGCCAGCACGCCTGCGTCCGCCAAGGCAAGCGCGAAGGCCGACCGCGCGGGGTCCAAAGTCGCAACGAAGGCCGCGGCACCAACCAAGGCAACCAAGTCGCGAAGGGCCGGGGCTGGGTTGGACGATGCCCAGGCCGGTGGCGCCGTCATCGGGCAGCCAGTGGCCTCGACGAGCGCGGTCGCCGAGTCAACCACCACCGAAGTGTCGGAGCAGCCCATCCTTCACCTTGGCGGCGACGCCAGCGAACCGAATACCTCGGCCGATCCCCTGCCTTCCAACGAACCGGCAGCTCCCACGGTCAAGCCCATCTTCCGCCGCGTCGGCAACGCGTGGATGAAGTTCGACCCATCTGACCTCGACGGCATCGCCAAGGCGGAAGCCGAGGCAGCCGCGATCGCCGCGAATCCGGAGCTGGCCCCGCCACCGCCGCCCGCACCCAAGCGTCCGGAACCCCGGCGAGACCAGCAGCCACGCGCGCAGCACCAGCAGCGGTCGGCGGCAGCGGTCCTTGACGGCACCCCGGAAGGGTCCGGCGATGACAGCGACGGCGAGCACGACGAAGGCGACGACGGCCAGACCTGGGAGGGCCCGCGCGATGTCCATCAAGCCCCCGAACCTCCGGCGCCGATCGAGCAGGTCTCGGGCGTGCTCGACATCTCAGGCAACGAGGCCCGGCTGCGTCAGTTCGGCGGCAACGGCTGGGTGCCCTCGCACGACGAGCCCCAGGTTCCCATGGAGTTGGTGCAGCGCTTCAACCTGCGCAACGGCAACCAAGTCACGGTCAACGTGCAGATGGTGCGCGCCCGCAAGCGCAGAGGCCCGAAGAAACTCCGTCGCATGGTCGTGGGCATCGAGTCTGTCGAAGGGCTCGATCCATCCGCATGGTCGGCCCGCCTGCCCTACGGCGAACTCACCAGCATCGATCCGCAGCCGCGCATGCACCTCGAGTACCGGGGCTGTCCGCCTGCGTGCCGCCTGATCGATCTCTTCTGCCCAATCGGATTCGGCACGCGCGGCCTGATCGTCGCACCACCGAAGGCCGGCAAGACGATCCTGCTGCAGCAGATCGCGCACGGAATCAAGCACAACCATCCGCAGGTGGAGCTGATCGCGCTGCTCATCGACGAACGCCCGGAGGAAGTCACCGATTTCCGGCGCAACGTGCCTGCGCTCGTGCTCGCATCGAGCAATGACCAGGACCTGGAGCGGCACACGCAGATGGGCATCATGGCGATCGAGCGGGCCCGCCGCCTCTTCGAGGCCGGAAAGGATGTCGTGGTGCTGCTCGACAGCCTCACACGGCTGGGCCGGGCGTTCAACAACAATCGCCGCTACTCCACCGGCGGCCGAACGATGTCAGGCGGCCTCGACTCGCGCGCACTCGAAGTGCCCAAGCAGCTCTTCGGCGCGGCGCGCAAGGCCGAAGAAGGCGGCAGCCTGACCATCATCGCCACGTGCCTCGTCGACACCGGCAGCCGCGCGGACCAGGTGATCTTCGAGGAGTTCAAGGGAACGGGCAACATGGAGCTGATCCTTGACCGCTCCATCGCGGAGCGACGGGTCTATCCCGCCATCAATCTCGCGGCGAGCGGCACCCGCAAGGAGCATCTGCTCATGGGTGAGCGCGAGATGAAGACCATGACGGCCCTTCGCCGCCGCTTGATGACGATGCCGCCCTTCGTGCAGGTCGAGCAACTGGTCGCCGCGGTCAATCGCACGACCGACAACGAGACGCTGGTCCGCGGAAGCGGCGCCTGAGCCGACGCACGCCCATGCCGGCGCCCAGCCCGTTTTTCGCCAACGCGTTCGACAGCGACTTGCGCGGCGATGGCCTGTTCCTGGCCGAGAGCCCCCGCGTCATCAGGCGCGCCCTGCATGCCATGCACGCCGATGAGCTCGGTCGAGCACGCATGACGCCTCGCGTGCGGCCACTCGAACTGCTTGCCTGCGACGAGGCCATGGCGGAGATCGGCGATGCGCTGGGCTTTTTTCCGCTGGTCGTCCATCGCATCGGGCATGACGAACTCACGGCCCTCACGGGCTACCGGATGCATGACGGCGCGATCATGCTCTGCTCCCGGCCCGGCGAGCCGAGTGCCAAGCGTCGCAAGAGCGAGGATGCAGCCTGCTCCGACCTCGATTCGTTCGCCGCGGCGCTGTCACCCTCGTGCACCGTGCTCGCGGGCGACGGGATCGTGCACACCGACAACATCGGCAGTCTGTTCCGCAATGCCGCATGCTTCGGCGATGCAGCGCTGCTCCTGAGCGAGCGCTGCGGCGATCCCCTGAACCGCAAGGCCATCAGGATCGCGAGTGGACGGACCTTCACGGTGCCTTGGGCCCGCGCGAGCTCCTTGCAGGCTGCGCTGCTGCACCTGCGGGACCGGCATGGCTTTTCGCTGATGGCCGTCGAGGACTGCGCAGGCGCTAGGCCGCTGTGGGACGTGCCCATGCCGCCGCGGAGTCTGTTCGTCTTCGGTGCCGAAGGCGCCGGCGTGCGTCAGGCGACCATGGATGCCTGCGGCACGACCGTCAACCTACCGATGCAAGTCCAGCACGGCCTCCGCGAGGCAGATGACGTGCCGAGCCTGAATGTGGCGGTGACCTCAGCCCTCGTCCTGGGTGAGCGGCGACGCCGCCAAGCCCAGTCGGTGGCCCGGACCACGTGACGCCGCGATCTCGCGCACGTGCTCTGCCGGCACACGCTGCACCTTCGCACCGAGCCGATTGAGCACCTGCTCCATGCGCGCGTAGCCACGGTCGAGGTGGTAGACGCGGTGGACGATGGTCTCGCCTTCGGCGGCCAGGCCGGCCAGCACCAAGCAGGCGCTTGCGCGAAGGTCGCTCGCCATCACCTCGGCGCCGCTGAGGGGACTGCGGCCGGTGATCACGCAGACGTTCTGGTTGCGCTGCACCTGCGCTCCCATGCGGGCCAGCTCGGCCACGTGGAGGAAGCGCTCGGTATAGATCTTCTCGGTGATGATCGAGTTGCCCTGGGCCTGCGTGAGCAGCGCCATGAACTGGGCCTGAAGGTCGGTCGGGAAGCCCGGGTGGGGCTGGGTCGTGATCGTGGTCGGGCGCAGGAAGCGCTCGCTGAACACGCGCACGCTGCAGCGCTCGTCGCTGTCCGCAGCGTTGACCTTCTCGATGCGCACGCCGATCTCGTTCCAGCGGTCGAGCGCGCAGAGCAGGCTGTCGTACGGGAAGTCGTGCAGCACGACCTGGCCATTGGTGATGGCCGCGGCGATGGCGTAGGTGCCGGCCACGATGCGGTCGGGCATGACCGAGTGCGAGGCACCCGACAGTTCATCCACGCCCTCGATGACGATCCGCGGGCTGCCGTCGCCGGTGATCTTGGCACCCATGGAGCGCAAGAGGCGCGCCACGTCGACGACCTCGGGCTCGCACGCGGCGCCCTCGATCACGGTCCGCCCCTTGGCCAAGGTTGCGGCGCACATGACGTTCTCGGTGGCACCGACGCTCGAGCCGTTGGGCCCGCCCAGGAAGATCGTGGCCCCCTTGAGGCGGTCGGCGCTCACAGTGATGTAGCCGCCTTCCATCTCGATCTTGGCGCCCAAGGCGCGCAAGCCACGAAGGTGCAGGTCGACGGGACGGTCGCCGAACGCACAGCCACCGGGCAGGCTCACGAAGGCCTTGCCGCGCTTGGCGACCAGCGGGCCGAGCACGCTGATCGACGCGCGCATCTTCTTGACCGTCTCGTAGCTGGCTTCCGAGGTGTCGTTGCCGGTGCCGGTCACGCGGATACGGCCGGGCGTGCGCTCGACACCCATGCCGAGTTCGCCCAACAATTTCAGCATGTTGTCGATGTCGGCGTGATCGCTGACGTTGTCGAGCTGGACCGTGTCATCGGTCAGCAGCGAGCAGCACAGGAGCGGGAGTGCGGCGTTCTTGGCGCCCTCGATGCGGACTTCGCCGCCGAGCCTGCGCCCACCCTCGATCACGAAGCATTCCATTGCCATCGTTCACCTCTCGTCAGGGAAACCTGGCCGCATCCATGCGGCCGCGTGCATTATGACATCGGCACGATGGCCTGTGTGGCTTCCAAACGCATTGACGATGATTTTGCGTCTCGTAGCATTCCACCTCCCATGAGCGACCACGTCACCGTGAACGAGCCCTCGATGCCTGAGGCTGCCATGCACCTCGTTCCCCCGACAGCACCCACGACCGCCGTCGTCACGTCGACGGCACTCTGCACCAAGGGCAAGTCGGCGAGCGTGGTTCGCCATGTGTGCATTGACGTCGGCGGCACGCCGCTCGAGGGTCGGTTCCTGGCAGGCCAGAGCTTCGGCGTCGTTCCCCCCGGCACGGATGCCAACGGCAAGCCGCACAAGGTGCGCCTCTATTCGATCGCCAGCCCCGGCTATGGCGAGGATGGACACGGTCGGGTCCTGAGCACCACCGTCAAGCGGCTCATCGACGAGCGCAAGCCCCAGCGGCCGAGCGACGATCCTGACGATCACGGCCTGTTCCTGGGCGTCTGCAGCAATTTCCTGTGCGATCGCAAGGCCGGCGACCAGGTGCAGGTCACCGGTCCGGCCGGCAAGCGGTTCCTGCTGCCCACCGATCGCAATGCCCACGACTACCTCTTCGTGGCCACCGGCACCGGCATCGCGCCCTTCCGCGGCATGATCCACGAAATGCTCGTCGGCCCACCCGAAGGCACACCGGCCCGTGCCGCGTGGCGACCGTCGAACTCGTCGATCACCCTGGTCATGGGCACGCCGTACACCACTGACCTGATCTACGACGAGTGGTTCGCCGGGCTCGCCGCTGCTCACCCCAACTTCACCTATCACACGGTGATCAGCCGTGAGTCAGCCGCAACGCCCGGCCGCGGTGCCTACGTCCACCAGTTCATGGACAGCATCGTGGAGAGCCTCCGGCCGACCTTGGCTGCGCCTCGCGGCTTGGTCTACCTGTGCGGACTCGCTGGCATGCAGGTCGGCGTGTACCGCATGCTGGCCCGCCACGGCCTGGGCGACCAGTACCTGAGCCTTCACGAGGACCTGGCGGGGATCGCGCCCGACGCCTGGACCGAGGACCAGCTGCGCCGCCGCGTCCACGCCACCCGACGGTGCATGGTCGAGGTCTACTGAGCCCCCATCCATTCCGGATTGCCCGATCCGGTGCATGGTCCGCCGCGTACCATCTTGTCATGGGTGAGGAACGACGCGAATTCGAGTCGCCATCCGACGCGGTCCGCTACGCCCTTGAGCGCATGAGCAAGGGCGAGTTCGCCGTGGCGGTCCCGGTGCTCAGGCTTGCCTTGCAGGCCGACGATTCGCACCCCGAATGGCAGCTTCACCTTGGGCGCGCCCTCGAGGGATCCGGCCGGCTCGAGGATGCCCTGCGTGCGTACACCCAGGCAGCCGAGCACCTCGACGAACCCTGCCCCGCCCAGACCATGGCCGCAGCCTGCGCTGCACGAATGGGCCTTCACGAACTCTGCCTCGAATGGGCGCAGGCAGCCTCGCGCTCTGACGGTGCGCACGACCCCGCTTGGGCGCTCCAAGTCCATGCGCTCAGCGCCTTGGAGCGCTTCGATGATGCCGAAGTCGCGTACTACACCGCTCAGGAATATGCATCGCAGCTTCCGCTGACCGCGATCGAGATGGGCGATGTCTGCGCGCGCAAGGGCGACCACGCCCGAGCGGCGTGGTGCTACGAACATGCACAAGGCCAGGGTGCCGAACTGCCCGGCCTTCGCACCCGGCTCGGCTTCGCCCTTCAGTTCGGCGGCGAGCACCGCAAGGCACTGCGCATCTTCCGCGCCGTCTGTGCCGCAAGCCCGATGCCGCGTCCCGACACCGCCGGGAGCGGCGAAGACGACAGCGGCGCACCGTACATCGGCCTTGGCCTCGTGCTCGAATCGCTCGGTCGACTCGACGAGGCCGAGGAAGCCTTCAAGGTCGCCTCGCTGCATGGCGAGTTCCAGGCCGATGCCGCGCGCCGACGCGGCTTCGCACTGATGCGACTTGCCCGGTACATCGATGCGCGTTCCAGCTTCGAGCGTTCGCTCGCCATGGAACCCGGCGACACCGTGGCGCTTGCAGGCTTGGCCGAAGCGGCGATCCGGCTCGGGGACGCCGGAGGCGCGCGATTCGCGCTGCAGTCCGTGGTCGCCCGAACGCGCGAGACAGGATCAACGGCGGCCCTCGATGAGCACCCGAGCACCGGGTATGTCGTGCTGGCGGAGCTGGCGCTCGGGCTCGGTGCGCGCAAACTGGCGTTTGACCTGGCCTTTGTGGGGCGCGATCCCAAGGACGCAGGCGAACTCTGCAAACAGCCCCAGGTGGCGCGATTGATCGGCTATCTCGCGGCGATCGAGCACGATGATCCGCGGGCCGCCCTGCTGGCGCTCGACCGTGATCGCCACTGTGCGACCAGCGCGTTCAATGCAGCCGTAGCGGGACTCCGTCGCGGCGACCTCCGCTTGGCCTCGGCCTGCATCGGTCGACTGCGCACGATCAGCCCCGACCACCACGCCCTGACCACCTTGCGCGTGCACTTGGTGTGGCACCGCGCGGTTCGCGCCCTGCGCGGGCTGCTTGGCTTGCGCACCGCGTGCTGAGCCGGGCTGCGCGCCGTCGCACGCTCCATCACGACAGCAGCCCGCACGACAGCAGCCCGCACGACAGCAGCCCGCACGACAGCAGCCCGCGGCCAAGCGGCCACGGGCTGCGGATCGATCGATTGACGATGCCCGGCGCGATCAGGTGCCGGCGTTGGTGTAGGGCAGCAGCGCCAGGAAGCGGGCGCGCTTGACGGCGAGCGCAAGCTGCTTCTGGACCTGCGCATCGAGCGCAAGGCGCTTGCGGCCGTACAGCTTGCCGTTGGGCGTCATCGCCCGACGAAGCTCTTCGACCTGCTTGTAGTCGATGAAGGTCTTGCCCTTGGCGCCAACGGTGCGCTTGAAGGTCGGCGGAGGAGGCGGGGTGAATTGCGACATGCGTGACTCCATTCGTTCCTGTCGGGCCGAAGCCCAGGAGCGCCGTGGTCCCCGGTCAGGGGGCTTCCGTGACATCCGGAAGCGGCGAGTCGGGCAAGATAGCGATGCCTGGAACGCAGCGGAAGGCGCAGCCCGCGTCCGAATGCAGTTATCCGGCAATCGCACCCGCGCCGAACGTGGCCCGGACGGCGGCACCGGCTCGGGCGACCGCATCGGCATCGATCCCCGTCTGCCATCCGGCAGCGTGCAGCGCGCGCACCAACGATTCAGTCGCCAGATTGCCAGGTGCCCCTGGCGCATATGGGCAGCCACCCAGGCCGGTCGCGCTCGAATCGAAGGCCCGGACACCGAGGGTCAACGCGCGCTCGACGCAACTCAACGCTGCCCCACGCGTGTCGTGCAGGTGCAGCACGGTGGCAGATGGCTCGACGACCGCGGCGACCGCGGCGTACATCGCGTCGATCGACTCGGGGGTGCCCGCGCCGATCGTGTCACCCAGATCCAGTTCATCGATGCCCAGTTCGAGCAGGCGCGCCGAGCACGTGGCGACCGCTGCAGGCGCGATGGGCCCGTCGAAGGGACACGCGATCACGCAGGACAGGTAGCCGCGCACGCGAATGCCGGCAGCCTTGGCTGCCCGGATCACCGGTGCGAGCCGAGCGAAGACCTCATCGATCGACCCATTGGTGTTGCGGCGGCTGAAGCCCTCGCTCGCCGCAGCGAAGACGGCGACCGCATCCACGCCGCACGCCAGTGCCCCCTCGAGGCCACGTTCGTTGGGAACGAGCGCGCTGTATGTCACGCCGGGCACCCGCCTGATGGATCGAAGGACTTCTGCGCCATCGGCCAGCTGCGGCACCCACTTGGGCGGAACGAAGCTCGTCACCTCGATCTCGCTGCACCCCGCCGCAGCCAACGCTTCGACGAAGGTCACCTTCGCGGCCACCGGCACGATCGCCTTCTCGTTCTGCAGCCCATCCCGGGGGCCGACCTCGGTGATGCGAATGCGCTTCATCGTGTCTCTCGGTCGTGATCCTTGCTGATGCGCCACCAAAAGATGGCGACGCCGACCGTCAGCGCCACGGTCATCACTCCCGCAGCGACGAAGAGCCAGAACTCCGGCACCACGCTGAGGTCATCAGCAGCCGTTCCTGCCGGGAGATCCTGCAGCATCAGCGCGCCATGCAGGACAAGGTCGATCGTCATGGCGTGGGCTCCACAAACCGAAGGGAGGGTTGCACGACGGCTCGAGCCGTCATGCCTTCGGCGTTGACCGCAAGCAGCGTGCCCGGCACGGCATGCGCCGTGCGCAAGGTGGCCAGCGCGATGCTGACGGCGCCAAGCATCGGGCTGAGCGTGCTGCTGGTGACGGCACCGACCTGCTCCGCAAGCCCGCCGCCCTCGGTGAGCGAGAAGACCTGCTCCCCCGCTGTCGGCAGCGCATCGCCGATGATCCGCAAGGCTGCCACGACCTGCTTGGGCTTGCCCAGGCTCTCCATGCGCGCCACGATCTCCTGCCCGAGGTAGCACCCCTTGGTGAAGCTCACGCGCTCGCGCAGCACGCCGCTCTCGTGCGGCAGGCTCTCGCGACCGAAATCAACGTGGAACCATGGCTCGCCCGCCTCGATGCGGGCGATGTTCTGCGCGTACCAGCCGCACGGCCGCACGCGTCGGCGGCCATGGGCCAGATCGACCTGCGCCATGAGCGCCTTCCAGAGATCAGCCGCTCGATCGGCTTCGCACGCAAGGTGCACCGTCGGCACGCCGAACCAGTCCAGACGCCACGCGTGGCACGGGATCCCGGCCACCTGCAGCGTGCAGGAGCGCGCATCGCCCTCGGCCAGCCCTGCGGCTTCGGCACCGACGGCAGCCAGCGCATCGAAGGTCGAGGGACCCGCAAGCGACAGGCAACGAAGCTTCGGATCGTGCGCGAGCTCGATGTCCTCGCTGAAGATGAACGACGACAGGCTGGTGGCCGCGTGGGCCGCATCGAGCGCGTCGCACTCGAGCAGCCAGTGATCGTCGAAGGCGACGACCGTCAGGTCAGCATCAATGCGGCCCTTGCGATTGAGCCAGAAACTGCGTCGAACACCACCCGGCTCAAGCCCACGAAGGTCCTGCGTCAGCATGCGCTGCAGCACGTCCAGCCGATCCTTGCCACGCACGCGGATCACCCCGCGCGCACATCCATCAAGGAGCGCGCAGCCACGTCGCAGCGCGGCGTACTCCACTTCCACGCTGCCGTAGCTGGCGGGAACCAGGCCAACGGGCTCACCACCGTCGGCCCACGGCAGGTACTGCACCTGACCCTCGGCCGGAAGGATCCCTGCCCCGCGCTCCCCTGCTCCGGGCGCCTGCGCCACGGCGCCGGCGCGACGCTGCGCCTCGCCTCGGGCGTACTCGGCGTGTAGGGCATGGAGTGCATCGTGCATGGGCGGAGCATGATAGGTTTCCCGACCCATGGACACCTCCCTGCTGCAACGTCTCTGCGAAACCCCCGGCATCCCTGGTCGCGAGGAACGCGTTCGTGCGCTCGTGCAGAAGGAGACCAAGGGCCTGTTCGACTCGGTCTCGGTCGATCCGATGGGCTCGCTGCTCTGCACCATCAAGGCCCGCAAGCGATCCGGAGGCCCGATCCTGGTTGCGGCCCATATGGACGAGATCGGCTTCTACGTGCGCCACGTCGACGATCAGGGCTTCCTCTGGCTCAACCCGGCCGGCGGGTTCGATGCGCGCAACCTGTTCAGCCGCCGCGTGCTGGTGATCACCGAGAAGGGTGACCTCAAGGGCGTGATGAATCCCGGTGGCAAGCCAATCCACATCTCGAGCGAGGCCGAGCGCAGCAAGGTGCCAGGCACCGAGGAGTTCTTCGTCGACCTCGGCCGCGACGCAGGCGACGTGAAGAGCCGCGTCCAGGTCGGTGACTACGTGGTGATGGACGAGCCCTTCATGGACCTGCCGACCGCGGTCATCAGCAAGGCGCTCGACAATCGCTTTGCCTGCTTCATGGCCATCGAGGCGATCCGGGCCATCGCCAAGCGACGCGGCCAGCTCTCGCGCGACGTGGTGGTTGCCTTCACCACCCAGGAGGAAGTTGGCCTTCGCGGCGCGATGACCGCTGCGAACGCCGTGGGTGCGGAGATCGGCATCGGGCTCGACGTGAACCTGGCGTGCGACACGCCCGGCGTGCCCGACTCGCAACGCGTGACCAAGCACGGCATGGGCGCCGCGGTCATGGTGCAGGATGGCAGCATGATCAGCGACTACAGCCTGCTCACCCAGGTCTGCGCGATCGCCAAGCGCAAGAAGATTCCGCACCAACGGGCGATCCTGCCGCGCGGCGGCCAGGATGGCGCTGCGATCCAGCGCAGCGGCAAGGGCGCAAGGGCCATCGCGATCGGTGCGGGCACGCGCTACATCCACACGGTCACCGAATCGATCAACAAGAAGGACCTGAAGGCAGCGATCGATCTGCTCGCCGAATGTCTGGTCTCGCTGTAAGGGATCTGGCCGCCCAGACCCATCATGCACCGCTGGCTGGGGTGCCAAGGTCCGTCCCTGGCCCAGGCGTTGCCTCGTTTCAGCCGAACGAGCCGGCGCCAAGAAGGAACCTGGCGATGCGCTCCGCAGCATCGGGTTCGGTGCGGGCCTCGAGCTGGGCACGCATGGATCGCCGCGTGGCGTCGTCGTGCATCAACCTCAACAGCGGCTCACCGAGGGCCCTCAGGTTGGCCTCGGGTTCGATGGCGTCCTTCGCGAGCACCGCCGCGCCCTGCTCGACCAGTGGCAGTGCGTTGTGCATCTGGTGCAAGTCGGCGTGATATGGATACGGCACGAAGATCGTGGGGACGTGATTGGCAGCAGCTTCACCCACGCTGTTGGCACCGGCACGACTGAGCGCAAGATCGGCCGCACCCCAGGCCAGGCCCATGCGGTGCAGGAACGGCATCACGACCGCATGCACACCCGCAGCGCGGTAGCCAGCCTCGAACCTCGCAGCACCACCGCTCACGCTCGGACCGCACAGGTGCAGCACCTGCCAATCCCTGAACGCCGTCGGGTCGCGCTGGGCCTGGAGCAGCATGAAGTCGTTCAGGCTGTTGGCGCCTTGGCTTGCACCCGTCACGAGCAGCGTGCGCACGCCCGGCAGCAAGCCCAGCTGTTCACGGCACGATGCCTGCTCCGCCGGCGCCAACGCCAGTCGCCGCAGCGGCATGCCGATGATCTCCCGGGCGAAGCCCGGCAGCGCGGGCGTTGGGATCGCGCTCACGACCTCACGCGCACGCCGCGCGACCCAGCGATTCGCGCGACCCGGCGTGGCATCGAGATTGACCAGCAGCACCGGTACGCCGCGCGCATGAGCAGCATGGACGACCGGTGCCGTCACGAAGCCGCCGAGCGAGACCACCCACGATGGCTGCATCCGGTCGATCATGCGGAGCGCATCGGCGCGTCCACGCACGAATGATCGCATGCATCGCAGCAGTTTCCGTGGCCGCATCGACATCGGCTCGGCCGCGATCGCCACGTGCTCGGCACCGGCTTCGGTCAGCATCTGTGCATCGATCGGCCGCTGGCTGCATGCAAAGACCGGCCGGCATCCTGGGTCGATCGCCTTCATGCGCTCGGCGATGGCCAGACCAGGACTGATGTGGCCGCCTGATCCGCCTCCGGCAAGCAGGACGCACTTGGGTGCCACGGCGAGCGGCTGGCTGGACGACACGCCCGCGCTCGCGGCAGCGGCATTCATGGTTCAGCCGGCTCCGGCATGCCACCGGATACGGAGACCTCTGGACCGCCTGTTTCGGGGCTCGAACCATCAATCGGCATGGTTCCGCCAGCGTTCTGCGTTTCTGAGCGCGCCACGCGGCGATCCATCGCGATCACCATGCCCAAGCAGAGCGCCGTCATCATCCAGCCGGTGCCGCCACGCGAGATCAGGGGCAGCGCGATGCCCTTGGTGGGTGCCATGCCCGTCACCACGACCACATTGATGACCGCCTGAAGCCCGACCGTCGCGCCGATGCCAAGCGCCAAGACCCGGCTCATCGGGTCGAGCACGGGACGGTCCGCGCCGGCGTCCGAAGCCGTACGGCTCGACACGACCTGCACGATGCACCAGACCAGGCCGACGTAGAGCAGCAGCACAGCGACGGCGCCAAGCAGCCCCATCTCCTCACAGATGATCGAGTAGATGAAGTCGGTGGTGCCTTCGGGCAAGTAGCCGAACTTCTGCACACTGTTGCCAAGCCCCCGCCCGGCAACGCCCCCACCCGAGATCGCGCCCATGCTCTGGATGATGTGGTAGCAGGAACCCTGCGGATCGCTGTAGGGATCGAGCACCGAGAAGATGCGCTTGAGTCGGTACGGGCTGATGAAGACCAGCGCAATGAACCCCGCAGCTCCAACCGGCAGGAAGGCAACCGCGTTCCACAGGTTGGCTCCACCCGCGAGCAGCATGATCACCGCCACGCCCGTGACCAGTACCGCGGTACCCAGATCCTCGCCGGCGATGCCCAGCGCGACAACGCCCACGATCGCCATCGGCAGCAGAAAGCCGGGCACGAACCGCTGCATGCGATCGCCGGTTCGGGCGATGTACCAAGCCAGACCAATGGGCATCAGCCACTTGGCCAACTCGCTTGGTTGGAAGGTCAGTGGTCCAAGGCTGACCCAGCGGCTCGCCCCATTGACTTCCTTGCCCAGCCCCGGCACGTGCACGGCCAGCAGTCCCAACAGGCTCAGCCCGGTCGCCCATACCAACGGCGAGCGCCATCCAGACCACGAGGCGATGCGCTCGATCGGCAGAACCATGCCCAGAAGCAGGCATCCCATCGAAGCGATCGCGAAGATCGTGTGCCGGTCCAGGAGAACCGCCGACAGTGTGGTTCGGGTGTCTCGCGCGACGGTGACTTCGGCGCTGTTGACGAACACCACCCCGATGAGGAGCAGCGTCAGGGCGAGCAGGGCGATGCCATGGCCAGCGCGGAGCACGTCCAGATATCGGCTCGGAAGGGCGTGATCCTTCAGTTCCCGCGAGGGCTCGCGCTATCCTCGTTCGATCGATGCGCGTGTACCTCGAAACCTTCGGCTGCCAGATGAACGAGCTCGACAGCGAACTCGTGCGCGGACAGCTGCAATCGCTCGGCCACCAGTTTGTGCTGCACCCCGATGACGCCCAGGTCGTCCTGTTCAACACCTGCAGCGTCCGGGAGCACGCGGAGCAGAAGGTCTACAGCAGACTCGGTCTCGCCGGGGTCCGCAAGAAGCGGGGCGAACAGCTCATCGTCGGGGTCATCGGCTGCATGGCCGAACGCGATGGCGTGGACCTCTTCAAGCGGTACCCCCAGGTCGACCTCATGTGCGGACCGGGCGAACTCGATCGCCTGCCCCTGCTGATCGACAACGCCGCCCGTGCCGACGCCGCTGACCGATCTGAGCGGGTGGCTCTGGCAGGCAACAAGAGCCGACGGTCAGCCACCTTGCAGGCCGCCGAGGACAACCTCGAAATGCTCGACCTGAGCCGGGCGTTCGAGCCGGTGGCCAACGATGCCAAGTCCAGGTCGGCGTACGTGCGCATCACCCGTGGCTGCAACAAGTTCTGCACCTATTGCGTGGTGCCGCACACCCGCGGGGCCGAGGTCCACCGACCACCCGACCACATCGTCGATGAGTGCAAGCGCTTGGTCGACGCCGGGGTGATCGAAATCACCCTGCTTGGGCAGACCATCAATCATTATCGGTACACGCACGGCACCGCCTTGACGATCGATGGCCACGAGGCCCCTCAAGTCGGCCCCGGACTGGCAGCCTTCCGCAAGCCGCTCGACCCGGGGGCGCGCACCACGACCTTTGCTGATCTCCTGCACCGGATCCACGAGGAGGTGCCCGGGCTCCAACGGCTGAGGTTTGTCACCAGCTACCCGCGCGACTTCGGCGACGACATCCTTCAGGTCATGCGGGACTCGTCGCGCATCTGTCAGTACCTGCACGTGCCCGCGCAAAGCGGGAGCGACCGCATGCTGAAGGCCATGAACCGCGGCTACACCGTCTCGGAATACCTGGAATTCATCGATCGCGTCACCACCACCCTGCCCGACTGCACGATCGGCGGCGACATCATCGTGGGCTTCTGCGGCGAAACCGACGAGGATTTCGAGCAGACCTGCGAGCTCATCCGTCGAGTGCCCTACAAGAACAACTTCATCTTCAAGTACAGCCCGCGACCCGGGACCGTGGCGTTCGATCGGCTTGCCGACGATGTTCCGGATGAGGTCAAGCGCGCCCGTAACAACGCGCTGCTCGCGCTGCAGAACACCGTCAGCGCCAAGGTCCACGAACGATGGGTCGGGCGGACCGTCTCAGTCTTCCTCGAGGACATTCGAGAGCGCTCGGCACCATCGATGCCGATCAACGGCCAGGTTGACCTCAGCGTGGCGGGTCGATCGATGACGACCCATGCTGGAGCAACACCAAGTCGCCAGATTATTGGCCGTACGCCTGGTGACCTCATCGTGGCCCTTCCGGCACCGGATGATGCTCAATCGATGCTCGGGAACGTTCGGCTTGCAAGAATCGTTGGGTCCAAGCCGCTTCTGCTTGACGGCATGTTCGCGGTAACCTAACCTCAATGGAACTGCGGATGCGCCCGAGGCGTATCGGCAGGCAATCACGGTCTTTGGCTCTGGTCCGAGTGAAGTGGAAAAGGGACCAAGTTGTTTGTTTTTGCCTTTTCCACTCCGCCGACCTTGACCACCCCCAACGCTGATCTAGGCTGATCTTGCTTACGGCATCCCTCGCCGCGAAGCAGTTCCCTCCCTCCCCCTTTTCCCTAGGTTTCGAAAGGAAGAAAGATGATTAAGTCCCTCGTTGCGGGCTCCATGCTCGCCGCGGCCGTCGCTTCGGTCGCCTCCGCTGGCTTCACCGGCTACTCGGTGCAGCGCAACATCACCGCTGGCGGCAACATCCAGTACCAGGTCTTCGCGAACTGGGACCAGAGCGGTCTCGTGTTCCTGAACGCCTTCAACTTCGCCACCCAGTCGGGCACCATGAACGCCCGTCACCAGGACTTCTTCGTCGCTGACGGCGAAGTCGGCACCTGGCAGGCCGGTTCGTCGGTGTCGGCCACCGACCGCGCAGAAGACTCGTGGGTCACCGCGAGCGGCCTCGCCACCAGCTCGGGCTGGGGCAGCGCTCTCGACCCCGGCTTTGCCAACGGCGGCACCGTCGGTGACATCAACAACGGCGCTGGCTGGTACGACGCCACCCCCGGCACCCCGAACGCGATTGCGGTCGGCGGCACCCAGGGCGGCTACCGCATCCTGCTCGCCCAGATCGTCCGCAACAGCGGCGATGCCGACGCGCTCGCCACCTTCTACCTGAAGAACTCCTACAAGGTCGCTGGTACCACCACCGCGCTCTTCTCGGAAGGCACCTTCAGCATCGGCGTCGTCCCCGCCCCGGGCGCCATGGCGCTCCTCGGCGTGGCTGGCCTGGCTGGCCGCCGTCGTCGCTGAACCGCGGCGAGATTCTTCCTGCCTAGCTGGTGGCCGTCCGTAAGGGCGGCCACCTTGCTTTTTTGCGAGGTGCAACCAGCGAACCGCCGCCGATCCTTGCGCCCGAGGCCCGGGGCACGGCTCATAAGCCTGGACGACGAAGCCCTTTTGTGCCGCTCGCACAAAAGTGTGCAACGACCGCTTGAGTGCGCCCGTATGAATTCGACAGTAGGGAGGCCTGTGGGGATGAGTATGCCCG
>Ga0209617_10000099_pt1 | contig 32740 bp, 33 predicted proteins | sample LakEriepJuly2011_2_FD_187459 | JGI IMG/M metagenome (GOLD analysis project Ga0209617, IMG submission 187459) | Freshwater microbial communities from dead zone in Lake Erie, Canada - CCB epilimnion July 2011 (SPAdes) (version 2) | ecosystem: Environmental > Aquatic > Freshwater > Lentic >...
TGATTTCCAGAAAAGGTGTTGGGGCATTGAACCCCGCCCCAAAGACTGCCCCATCCAGATGATCCCACTTTTTTAAAATAACCTCCAAGGCATTGTGATAGCTATCCTTTGTACTCACATCGGTCTTGATCGCTATCGCCTCGCCCTTCCGCTCGCAGATGGATCGGGCAAGACTTTCCACACCATCCAGATTTTGATCCAATAATGCCACTTTCCATCCTTTCAAAGAAAGAGCCTTGCTCATTTCCGAAACCAAGAATCCACTAGCTCCGGTAAGAGCAACAACACCGTGACTAGTCATATCTGGCCTTGGATTAGCCGCACGCATGCTTTGTCTCCTTATGATTTAAGCATTTAACTTTAACAGCAGGATTCCCTGCGTACAACGAGTTTGGCTCCACATCTTTGATTACTACACTACCTGCAGCAATAATCGACCCGCATCCAATCGTCACACCTTTGAGAATGATACAGTTCATGCCAATCCACACATCCTGTCCGATCACGACTGGAGCTGAAGTCCCAGATGTAGTCCATCGGTCCCTCGGCGGCCACGCAGAATGCCCATCATGATCTAGAATAAAAGTGTTGGGCCCAATCATCGTATAATCACCAATCGATATCCTTTCCCGTGAAGCTATGGTTGTTCCGTTGAGACCGACATTCTTGCCGATTTCGATTCGACCATCCCCTATGATCGTTAAATGACAGGGACTAAACAGAGTGAAAAGCGACCGTTTTTTTGCGGAAACCGCATGGAAGTTTCTGCCAATGGAAATACAGCCCGCCCCTAGCATGAGAAATCGGATATTTCCCCAGATCGAGTATGGTTTTGTTATTTTCAGCCTTCTGCCATAGATGACTGTACTTATTTTTGTGGTGCAGATCCCCACGAAAAGCGACCATTTCTGGTAAAGATAAAATCGGAAGTCGTTCTTTGTAAACAGCGCTCCTATTTTTGTTAGCTGACTCTTCATTTTTATTGTTATGTTTTAATGGCCAAGGCCCTCAGCCACCACGCTGGCTCCATAGATTCTCGATGTGCTAGGTAGGGTGCCAATACGGCCCGCTCAAGAGAACTTGTCAGTGCCTCCATCGCAGGTTGCCGTTGCCCGAACGGCGCGGTCAACCCCATCCCAATCAACTTGGACCTAAGTGCCATAATCGTCGAATCAACTTTTGAGGCCTTTCTAAGATTAGCGATTTTTTGGCCATGATAACTTACTTTAATTTCTTCGAATCCTTGGTTTCCCAACAGCCGTTTCATGGGTTCTTTATCGAAGAAAAGCAGATGAGGCTCGTCGATGGGCTTATGTTCCCAGTCACGGCACGGAACTTCGATAAATAAGGCACCGCCCTTGCGTAGGTTTTGTGTAGCCTCGGATATAAATTGGATTGGGCTGGATACATGTTCAAGCACATGGGACATGACAATTACGTCGAATGGCTCTTCTTTTGCCTGCCGCTCTGCAGGATCCACAAGACGAACTCCGATCTCCTTGAGGGAATCATGGCAGGAGCTATCTGTTTCTATGGCGTTGAAAATAGTATTGGGATGTTTCTTCAGCCAGTTGCGCGCAAAGAAACCAGGGCCAGGCCCCAGTTCAAGAACTCTCGATACGTTTATTTCGTGCTCGGCAAGGTAGGGCTCAAGATAGGCCATACGAAGGCGAGCGATTCCTGTAAAGAACGCAGTGGCTGTCCTACTTTGCGGCTTTCCGCCGTGGGCACAGGTGAAGTAACTGGCATTGAATTCGGCCAAGGCCGAATCACTGGGCATCGGATCGGCAAAGACCATTTTGCAGGTTTTGCAGTGGGCGCGCTTCATTCCTATAAACGCAGGATGCGCCCCACGGTAGACACCTTTAAATTCGAAATCGCTACCTACACAAATCGGACACGTGCCAGGCATTAAAATGTGCTTTGCGCCCCACGGTATTTAAGGACTTTTGCGGGCACCCCCACAGCAATAGCCATCGATGGAATGTCCTTTGTCACGACAGCGCCAGCACCGATTATTGCACCTTTTCCAATATGAACCCCGCCAAGAATAATTGCGTTTGCCCCAATCCAGCAGTCATCTTCAATTACGATATCGCCAATCTGATGCCCTTGCTCCTGAATGTGTACATTTTTTTTCTCAAAGCAGTGGTTGGCCGTTCTCATGACAACGCCAGGTCCTATTGGACAATGAGCGCCAATAACTATATTGCCACCGCATGATGCATTAATGTGGCCACCTATATTGAATGCGGTCCAGTTTCCAACAGTGATAGAACCCCCATCAGCGTTAAAATAGCACCCATCGCTAATCATGGTTAAGCCGGCGAACCTCATTGCGTTAGGCTTCACAAAAGTACAATCACACCCGATTCGCAAGTCCCCACAGCTAAAGAAACGATTCCCCCAGTATGCTCGGCGCACCTTGCCTCCAACCCGCCCAGGGAAAACCCGGACTAGCGCATCAAGCCATGCGCTAATCTCGTTCACTAGATAATTTGCAAGTTTCAGATTTGTAGTTTCTTGTCAGACAAAATTGACTTATGGCGTTTAGCCTCTATAGGATTTTTTAGCACCACTATTTATGAAAACATGTTGCTTATGAGTTTATGCCTTTTTACGGATCTTTTGGAGAAAGTCTTTGAATCTTTCGTAGTATTTTTTTTCCGTAAAGTTTTGTTCCACCTTGGCCAAGCCCCTTTTCCCCATTGCGTGAGCCTCTGTCGGATGATCAGCTATCCAAAGTATTTTTTCGCTTAATAATCCGATATTCCCCTTAGGGATGATGAATCCTGTCCCCCCATCTTCAACCAGATCCTCCCCCGCTGCATTTGCAGTGGTAATAACCGGCAATCCACATGCCATCGCCTCTAGGGTCACTTTGGGGAGGCCCTCCTCAAGGGATGGCAAAACAAAACAGGCGGCACCAGAGTAAATCCGTGGTAGTTCATCCCGCTTAACAAAAGGCATAATCTTTACGTTCTTACTTTTATTATTCAAAATTGAGCACATTTCAGCAGAAGTTGAGCCAAGAAGGACTACCTCTACTCCACGGCTCTGAACGTTTATGGCCGCTTCCAGTAGGTGGTGAGCCCCCTTTTTAAGGCTGATTCCGCCACAAAAGATAACTTGGCGCGGATTCTTAGTTACTTCACATGGTTTAAATGCGTGATTATTAATCCCTGAAGGCAGTAAGATTACTTTTTCAGATTTTATCCCATTCTCCAGAAATGTTTTTCTAACAAAAGAAGAAAGCACGAGTATGTAATCTGCTGCTTCATATTCGGCTAAATGAACGTCGGTCACTCTCCTTGAGCTCGGTTTCCAATAAACCCCGTGTTTCCTTAACTCCTCCTCCCAAATCCGATTTTGATGTAAGATGTGAGAATTAGTACGATCAATGATTGTAGTATATCCAAAGTTTTTAGCCCTTTGAATTGACTTTAAGCATATTCCGGATTCCCCAACAAATAGATTTCCCTCCTGCTTTAGCTCCCGCGATACCAGCGCGTCTGTAATTTTATTCGCAAGGTATCTTTTTGTGGGTTTTCTTTTCGTGGCCCTATTAAGGACATTAATAAATCTGTGTGCAGAACATGTTGCCGAGCTCTCCTTCCACAGTCGCTTTGGAAGTGCTTGTTTTGTAAAAGAACTTATTGTGGGTTGATGAAAACATAGTAGGTCTCCATCTGCAGCCAGACTTCTAGCCAGAAACTCCCCGCGGCTTACCCCGCCTGAGTAGGACAGGACAACGTTCACTGTCGTATCGATAAACTAGGGTCTGGCTTGATTGCCATACACCCATAGTTCAGTGTCCATTTCTTTTCTTGATCCAGAGGATCGAGGCAATACATCAATACGCTTATTGGCAACAGTGCCGCCCGAAATAATATAAGCAAGAGACTGTATAACATCCCTTTTTGCGGACAGAGTTTTCGCATAGCAGTTTCACCTGCTTCTTGCATGGTCTTACCAAGCACCCAAAACACACCTCCCAACGCCGAAACGCGGATCTCTTTAAAACCCGTATTTTCAAACAGCATGGTCAGGCCATATTGCAGGAAGTTATAGTAATTATAGGGAATCATGTGCTCCCCGTAACAGCCTGGGGCAGTTAGAATTAACTTTCCCCCAGGCTTTAAAACCCGAAAAAGCTCATCAATCACGGTTTGCGGATCACGAACATGCTCAAGAACCTGGTTGCAAATGACCGTCGAGTAGGTGTTATCTTCTACCGGTAGAGACGCTAGATCGCAAAGAAAGGTATGTTGAGCAGACTCCACGCTAGGATTAGTTTGAGGGAAATCACAACTATGATAGATACCACGAATCAGCTTGCGATAAGGTGAAGCACCTGCGCCAGCATCGAGAACTATTTCACTCTTGGCATTCTCCCGTAGAGATCGCCTCATGAAGTGATCGACACCAAAGCGTGGGAAGCCATGCCGAGGAAATAACAGTAGTGATGTAATCTGCGTAATGAAGATATTAATATAATGAGGTATTTTTACTGTTTGAGCTTATAACGATATAATATCTTACGCTTCTATCTTTATTTTTATGTTTTAGTATTTTTTGTATTTTATGTTTCTTCCGTACTAAGTGTTTGATGCCTGCAAGAGAAGCGCCGAAGGGGTCGAGACCATCCACATTGACATGGCTTGAGCTCCACTCTACTACAAGAACCCCGTTAGAGTTTAGGCACGAAACCCAGTTCCCTAAACATAGCTCTGGATTGTGAGAGTGGTCGAGGGCATTACTATAGATAAAATCAAACTTACCAACCCACTCTGGCTTTACATCATGGAAGTCCCACTCAATTGTATCTGGATATTTGATTGCGGTAGGAGATATTTCAGTGCCCAAGACTTGCACATGCATTCCTAGGTACTTTTTAAACCAAGCTTGCTCAGCCCCATTCCTTGTGCCGTGACATAGGCCACACTTCACTGAGCCAATATTACCTTGAAGATAGTTTGCTATATATTTTATTCCCTCTTCTTGTGCCCATACTTGACTTTCTTTTCTCAGATTTCCAAGGATTTGCGCTTGTTTGTAATCAGCCATGCTTGAATACCGAAAATAAGAGATATCTTCCTTTAAATGGAATGCTATCAGGTTTTTCGCTTTTTTAAGAAGACTTATAAGCATGATGCGTTATGTTGGTTTAGTCGCTTTTGCGCATAGATTATTAATGCATAGTTTTTGTGAGTTTTAGAAAAGAATGGCGGCGCGATTTGGTTTGAGAGAATATATGAAAAATCCTCGTCTTCAAGAATAGCCAAAAGCTCGCTTAGCTGATTTTCTTCATTTTCTTCATCGGAATGATATTCGATTATCATTCTCTCTATTAGTGTAATTTTCTTTGTAGCCGCAAGATCTTTTAGGACAAAAAGTTCAGATCCTTCTATATCTAACTTTAGAAGATCGGTTTTTTCGATTATGAAAGAGGACAGTTTTTCTGTCTGAATTGTTACTGTTTTCAGCGGGTATCCCTTCCCTTGCAATCGTTTATTCAGGCTCATCCCTACATAGTTGTTCGCACTGGCATCGGAATAAAATGGGGCCTCCCCTGATTGGGAAGATAGTGCAACCTGATGGAGATCGACATTGGTTAACTTATTCCCGCGGCAATTTTGCTTTAAAAGTTCATATGTTTTGGGATCAGGCTCAAAGCAGATTATCCTGGAGCTTGGAAAGAGGTGTTTAAAATAAAGCGCACTAATTCCTATATTTGCGCCGGCATCGACAATCAGCGGTGCTTCTGTGGAACATTGAAACTCATACACGCAGTCGAAGAAGATTTCATTTATAAGTCCAACGCATGTTTTATAATCGGCATAATTAATCTTATAATCCAGAAACGTCAATTTTTTATTTAAGTCATTTGTAGCCTTGGATTCGATAAATGAGTGTCGAAGCAGAAATAATCCTAATCTAAGTTTGTCGCTTTTGCAAACTGATAGCCTTTGTATGCGCCATATTCTAGTTACCGCTGATAGAAATTGACTAAACCTTTTCATCGATTCAATTAACACTTGCTTGATATGGAACCATACGACTTGGTACAGATTCGGTAGATATCCCTTTTTCATTTAGTATAGCACGTAGCTCCGAGTTTCCACGATCGTATTGCATGACTTTAATCCTTACCGCTTGCAGATATTTTCGCTGATAACGGTTTGGTTTAGAAATTAAGTTTTTCAGAACTTTCTCAACTGCTTTTTTATTAAAATCATTAGTCCAGCAAAGTCCTTTATTTGGAAATTTATTCGGCCAACCGAAATTCCGGTCATCAAAATCAGCGAACCAATGACCTCGTGCACTTATACAGGCTACCGGTTTGTCAGCCCCAAATGCCTCATAACCAAGTGTTGAATTTATATAAACAACAAAATCCGAAGAATTGATTACCTCATAACTGCTAAACCAACTCTTTCTTGGATTAAACCTCCAACCGCATTTCGGTAAATATTTTTTGAAGAAATCGTGTTCTTCATCATGAACTGCCGGTTTTGCCCCCAAAATTATAAATTCAATACCGTTCTCATGACAGAACCTGTGCAGGATCGGAAGAAGTTTTTTTTCTAAACTATAAAGATCCTCCCATGTTCCTAATGATCCGTTGTGCTTCTTGCACTCAAATGGAAGTTTTTCAACTTTTTTTCGGAACTCCGAAATAAAGACAAGTATGGACTTCTTTCCCTGTTTCTGGCTTGTTTTGATTAGTTCGTTATTTAATAGGCTTCCAGCTATGATTACTTTGCATCTAACGCAACGTTTTATTATGCTCCCTAATGCTTTGTTAAAAGCAAAGTAGTAGTCACAACTTAACCCCGGCGTGATGTTGTCCCCAAAGAAATCACCAGATTTTGAACGCCATGCACTTTGTATTGCGATAAAAGTTACTTTGGGCAAATATTTTTTCAGCTTATAAAAGTCTTCATTATTGTCACTCATGGTTATTACCACCTTAGGGTTTACTGCTCGCAGGTAATTCTCGCAGTAGCATAAGTTAGAAAACTTTTTTTTCAGCAAGCATTGTAAGACCACATACATGTTTAATTTCTCAGCGGGAAGAAACAGCTCGGCAATTTCCTTTGGCTTAATAAAGCAGTGCAGCGGCTTACCCGTCCGAGCATCAAAGATTAAACATTTCGCTTGTGCAGGCTTTTTCCATTCTTTTTTGCTTTTCGCTATGCTAATTATCTTTTTAAGCATTAGTCTATATCATTTTAAATTATTCTATCGTCCTGATGATCCTGCCGGGGTTTCCCGCAAAGACTACACGTGGAGGTACTGACTTTGTCACCACAGTTCCAGCACCGATAACTGAGTTGCCGCCTACTTCAACTCCAGGAAGAAGGATTGCCCCGGCACCTATCCAACACCCGCGCCTTAGAATAATGGTATCCAACATCGTCGGTTTGGGATATCCTTGGTCATATATGGTTGTATTCTTGTCATTGAAATCGTGATTGTTTGCATAAAGATGCACTCCTGATCCAATTAATACTTTGTCTTCAATAATAATTTCACCGCCGTTTTCCCTTGGGTCTGCATAAAGAAATGTATTTGGCCTTATTACGACATGATTGCCAATTGATACCTTAGTGCATGCATCTACATATGCCCCAGGCCTTAGTTCTGCACCTTCTCCAAACTTCTTAAATTTTCTTTTACATAGTTTTTTCATCGTTGATTTAAAATATAAACACCAATGTGTAAGAGGTATATCTGGTCCGATCCTGTCAGCATTTTTCCAGAACCTGATTCGACCGATGAGTTCTTGAATCCCTACCATACGCCCCAGCCCCCATCCACAATTATGTTTTGTCCTGTCACATACTTAGACATGTCGCTGGCCAAATATGCAACCACACCACGGAAGTCGTCTTCGGTTGCCATTCGCCCAAGAGGTGTTTTTGCCTTATAACGCTCTACAAACTGTTCCGGCTGATTTCTATAAATCCCACCTGGTGATATCGCATTAACGCGGATTGTGGGTGCAACGGTGGTGGATAGCCATCGAGTGAACTGAATTAATCCGCCCTTAGCCGCTCCATAGGCAGCGGGATTGCTCATGCTGGTACCTTTGTACAAGCTCCAGTCTGGTCCGTAGGTGCCATAAATTGACGCTATGTTGATGATGTTGGCACCTTCCTCAATCTTGAGTAGCGGTGTTAAACCCTGAGAAAGCTCAAATATTGCCGTGAGGTTGACCTCAAGTGCACGCCGCCAGGTTTCAACGGTCTGCCCTTCGAACGGCTCGCTCCAGCCTTGTAAGTCTGAGGTTCCAACAAACGCCGCATTGTTGATGAGTATATTGAGCCTCGAACGACCGCTTTTCAACCTAGCCATTAACTCAATTCGTTGTACTTGCTGCTCCAGATCGCAGATCTGAATCTCTACTTTGACACTCCAACGCTTGATTAGGCTCTCACTTAATCTGTCCAAGTCAGATCCTTCTCGGTCAATCAGGACGAGGTCCGCACCCAGTTCGGCCAAAGTATCAGCGATTACTTTCCCTAATTCCCCTGTTGCACCTGTGATTAAAGCGCGACGACCTTTTAGGTTGCTCAATTCTTTAAGTGTGGTCACAGATCCTCCTCTCTTAACTTTATAAGCCCCTCGGCAATTTGAAAGTCCAGCAAGGTATCAATATCAATAGCACGCTCGGTGGGCACGTGGACTGCCCGCACCCGCCCTTCAAAGGCGCCGTTATGAGTCATGACAAACTCTGGTTTAGCCACGTAGCAAACAGTGGCCATGTCGTAAACCAGGGGGGCATCTTGCCTTCGATTCATGGCAGACTCGCTCGGAATAACGAGTGCTACCGTTCCGTCTGCGTTAGTTTTGACCATATTGAAGTATGGGCTGCGATGGGCGTCGGTGATGGTGATTATCATGTCGGCATCACCTTTCTCGTATTCGTTGAGGCATTTCTCAATATCTAGCGGCAGCCGCAATGGAGCCGTGGTAGGGACAGAGACCATTGCCTTTGGCAATGAACCGGACGACTCTCGCAGATAATCAAGCGCATGCCTCCACGCAAGCCACTCCGGGCTATTATCCTGCGCTAATTCTGCGGGGCGCATAAAGGGTACTTCTGCACCATATTGTTTTGCCACGGCAGCAATTTCCTTCGAATCCGTGGAAACAATCACACGTTCAATCCGCTTTACGCTTAGTGCATGTCCAATAGACCAAGCGATTAAAGGCTTGCCGCCTAATAGTCGTATATTTTTTTTAGGCAAGCCCCTCGAGCCGCCACGGGCAAAGATAAATGCGACCGCACTCATGATTTTACCTTGCTGGGTTTCATTGTCGCCCCAACGGGAACCAGACTACCCGATGTCGATGAACTGCGTGCAGCGTCAACAATCTCTAACACTTTTAGTCCATCCTCACCCGTAATAACCGGTGTTTTGCTTTCTGCTGCACACGATAAAAAGTTCTGCCACTCAGCTAGATAACTGTCATCCCGTTGGTGTTGGTGCCGAAATACTTCTCGCCATTCTTTTTCATCTGCCATATGCACCAACACTTGGCCTGTTAAACCATCCCAGCGCATACTGCCCTTTTCGCCAATAACAGTACAAAGCCTCGTATTATCGTGGCGAATAAAATCCATATTTACCGAAGCAATTAATTGATGGCCGCCGTTATCTGGCACAAAGCCAATTGCTAAGTGGGCGGTATCTTCAACATCGATCTCCAAACTACTTTGTCGGCTTAGCGTGGCATTAACCCATACCGCTTCACCAAATATCCACCTCAAGTAATCGATCTCATGGCTTAGTTCTAATAATGCGCCACCACCCAACTCACGCCGTCCTGATACTCCTTGTTGATAATCACACTCTGGACGCCAAGAAGGCAAATACTGACCAATCTCACAGCGAACCGATAAAGATTTGCCGATAATACCCTCGAATAATAGGTCGCGAAAGCGCCGAAGAGATGGCAAAAAGCGCAAGTTATAACCACAGAGCAGAACTGTGCCTTTTTTTTTACATGTCTCCAGTAAATGTGAGACTCCGTTCAGCGAAGCTGAAAGAGGTTTCTCGACAAGAAGATGCACCCCAGTCTCTGCCAAAGCCTGAGCAATAGTGATGTGAAACGGTGCCGGACTGGCGATAGCCGCGATTTGCGGCGCAAAGGCGATAGCTTCTTCAATACCGAAAAAACAGCCGTCCGAGAACTCCGGCACTTCGCTAGCCACCTGATGCCGCAAAACCCGAATATCAGCGTTGGGCATAAGTCCTCTTGCCAAACGCAAATGACGCCTTCCCATACTTCCGAGGCCAACAATTAAAACGCGGTTAATCATTCTAAAAATCTTCTCAAAATCTTCAAACCCACTTCCCCGCTTTTTTCAGGGTGAAACTGGCAACCCGTAATCTTTTCCCGCCCTATTACCGCAGGGATCAGATGCCCCCCATACACACAATCAGCAATCCGATTCACTGATTCTGAAGGAACGGCCATGAAGGAGTGCACGAAATATGCTGCATCACCTGCCTGGTTATCTTTCAGTAAAGTGTCTCTCCACCTTTCGGACGCTCCTGATGGCTGCAAAGCACTCCAGCCAATATGAGGAATCTTTTGTATTGCCCCTGATAGCGTGAGATCTGGCATAGGAAGGACCCGCCCAGAGATCAGCCCCAAGCCTGCCGTCACGCCAAACTCTTCACTTTCTTCAAGCAAAAGCTGCATCCCAAGGCAAATGCCGAGCAAAGGAATCTGGCAGCGGGCAATCTCCCTAATTACAGCCACTAAGCCCAGCCTCTCTAAGGCCTGCATAGCATTCTCAAAGGCCCCAACACCTGGCAGGACAACTCGCTTAGCGGTGAGAATTTGCTCTGGATCAGCCGTTAAAGTTACTTTTCCTCCACAGTGTTCCAGCCCACGCTGAACGCTCAACATGTTGCCCACACCATAATCGATCACGGCAACTTCAGACGGACTCATAATGCCTTACTCCCAATCCCGCAGATTCTGCTACAGATCTAATGTCGCCTATCTCTGCGCGTTTGTAATGAAGTATATCAGCCATTGCCACGGCATCAGCACCACCCTCATTAACAACCTCCAACAAATCTTCTGGCTTACCCATGCCGCCACTGGCAATTACTGGCACAGCAACTTCGGCCGACACCGCCTTGACGAGCGCAATATCAAAGCCTTTGCGTGTTCCTTCTCTATCCACCGACGTCAGTAATATTTCACCTGCGCCCATCGCCACACCGCTCTTGACCCATTCAACGACATTCAAGCCGGTGCGCTCGCGACCATTTTCGGTATAGACTTCCCAAGTCCCGGTGCCAACTTGCTTCGCTTCGATAGAGAGGACCATACACTGACTTCCAAAACGCTGGGCGATGGCAGTGATAAGCTTGGGATTGGCAACGGCGGCGGTATTCACAGCCACCTTGTCGGCACCTGCCCGCAAAATCTCGGTCACATCTTCAACTGAACGGATACCCCCACCGACGGTCATCGGCACAAAGATATCCTTCGCCGCGGCCCTAACAATATCACCCAAATGATTGCGCCCATAAAGGCTGGCCACACAATCCATGTATATCAACTCATCCGCGCCTTGCCGATAGTAGCGTAACGCATGCTCATTGGGCGAACCCATAACCCGCAAACCTTCCAGGTGGATGCCCTTGATAAGGTTCGGGCCCTTGATGTCGAGGCGGGCGATGAGGCGAATATTTCTCAGGGCAGTCGATTCACTGGCGACCATGCCACGCCGTATGGCGCAACTTCCACTGGCCCTTTTCGTGAAACCACAGATGGGGAGAGCGAAATTGATCTGTAAGCAAGCGAAAGTACTCACGATCCATAATCGGGCTTTCGAACATCTTTCCAGCTTTAGAAAACTCGGGCTCGGGAAGACTTAGATAGCGGAACATTTCGTCCGCAAAGCGTTCTGGATACTCGTGATCAAACCGCTTAACAAGAGCCACACCTTCCTCACGAGTGATGTCGCCAGACCGAATTTCCTGTGCCGCATCGTAGGTCGCTCGACCAATGCCAAACTTTATTCCAGTCGTGAAGTAGTGGAGATCATCAATCCGATCATCGATACTGTTATATTTGGAGTATGTGCCAGGGGTGCGCTCTGGCGATGCTTGAAAACCACCATGTTCGACCGAGTAGTAATAACAGGCTTGAGGGTGCCATTTTAGATAATATCCTAAATAGTGTACTTCGGTTTTTTGTTCTGCAATTCGGTTCGGATCTGCGGGTAAATACGGTTGCAGATCGTTTTGATCGACTCCAAATTGGGACTTCAGATCCGCCACAGAAACACCCCCAAGATATATTTTCGAGGGGTCATCGGATGTAAAGTAGGACCAATCACGCTTCGCCTTATCGCTATCGCTGATAGGGTTGCCATATTCGGCCTCATTTTCACCAAAAAACACCAGAGGGATATTGAAGAGAAGAGCCATTTTGGGTGCCAGTGACTTCTGGCCAAACATAAAGGCCTGAAAAGGGTGGAACAATAATTCAGTCGAAAGTCTGGTTAGTAGGCGGTGCACGCGCCCATTAGGAGTCATCAGATAGTTGTCGTGACCTGCATGAATCCATGACTGAAAGTTTTTCCAGCCCCACTCCGTATAAACATGAGGCGCCCATGTCACGGTTAGCGGGTGCATTCCATACTTTGTCTTCAAGATATGCGATGCATAGAAACTGTCCTTCCCCCCGGAACCAGGCACAATGCAGTCGTAGGATCCATCTTTTTTCCGATGCTTATCGCATAGATCAACCAATTGCTTTTCTCGATCAGCCCAATCGATAGTCTTGCGTTTACGCTCGGTGAAGGAGCAGGCATCACATATTCCGTCCTCATTAAAATTGATTGTGGCCTTCTTAGTTTGCTTGGTGTGCTTGTATTCAACCGCTGAATTGGGTCGCTGGTTGGAGATCACGCAGCTTTTGCAGTAGGCAACCTTCGACGGTAACCCGTAGAAGGCTTCCGGTTCAGCGTTATCCCTTTCAAATGGCTTCAAATCTACAGGCTGAGGATACCTTATTTTGTTCATTTTATTGTTTTGAAAAATCAGCCGAGGTTTCGACTGTTAACGAGTGCTAAATCGCTAGGTTGTCCCACATCCAGCCAGGGTTCATGCATGGGATATGCCACTGTGCGCTTGGTGTCGTCCTGCAGGCGTCGAAATAAGGTGGGCATGTCACAAGGATCCCCCGCTTTTAAGCCTTTTATAGCTGCGGGCGAAAGGGCGTAAACACCTGCGTTGATGTGGCTGCGAGCCACGGGTTTTTCTTCAAGTCCTACGATTTCAACCCCTTTGATCTGGACCACTCCAAACGGATGCTGCCATTCGTGCGTCCTTACAGCCATGGTGGCAATCGCGGAGTGTCTGCTATGAAAATCAATAAGCTCCCCATAGCGAATGTCGGTCACCACATCTCCGTTGGTGACGATAAAGGGGGCATCAGGTATCGGGTTGAGTAGACCCAATGCGCCTGCCGTACCCAAGGGCGTTTTTTCCCTTAAATAATCGATCTTCACCCCAATCTTGTCTCCGCGGCCAAAGTGGTCCTCTATCATTTTTCCCAGATAATGAATTGCCAGAATAAATCGGTTAAAACCCTCTAGCTTAGCTCGATCGATAATATGCTCCAACATCGGCTTTCCTGCCACAGGAAGCATCGGTTTTGGGCAAGTCTCGGTATGGGGCCGAAGTCGAGTGCCCATTCCGCCAGCCATGATGACCATGAGATTGGGGCGTAAAGATGGGGTAGTAATTTCATCCCAAAGATGTAGGCCGACGACATGATGATTCTTGTCCACCACAGGAACCTGCTGAATTTTATTTGCAGTCATCAACTGCCTGACCATCTCAGGCCCCATCTCCGGCGTCACAACGAACGCATTGCGATGGATGATGCTTTCGATGGGACTACTCAGATCGAGCCCTTTTAGCAATCCGCGACGAATGTCTCCGTCTGAAATAGTTCCCTGCAATTCCCGAGCAGGATTGACCACAAGAACAATCTTAATCCCAACTTTATCTAGATTACGAATTGCCTCTTGAATCGTCGATTCAACGGGCAAGATGGCTTGGCGCCATAAGGTTTCAGCCGAGCTCATTTGGTTCGTCCTTGGTCAAACGCGGGCAGGTCATAAAAAGCTTTTTTAGATATGCCATCGAGCGAACAGTGTTTTAAAAATTTAACTACTTTATCGCTGGCGCCACCAGTGCCATAAGGATTGCGGACTTGGATCAACCTTGCCTGAAAATCGCGGGAGTAAAGGCGCCTGATGGCAATGCCTATGCTTTGGCGTGTTGCCTGACAATTGATCACACTGGTTGCCTGCAAGCGCCCTTGCTGACGATCGCCAATATTGATAGTTCCTTTTCTGAAGCTGGGAACTTCCGCCAGCCCGCTGGATGAGTTTCCTACCACCCCATCTACCTGGGCGATGCACGATAAGTAGCGCAGTTGTCCAAGGGATGAGTAGGCGCGGGCATTGGGGTATTGTGCTACGAACTGTTTCACCATTTTGATAAGTTTTCGGCTATTCGTGTCGGCATTGGGCAGAGTGAAGATAAGTTGAGTTTTTTTTATTTTTCTAAGTGCTTTAAGGAGCTCTCCCATCTGTTTAACTCCTGCATCGTTCTCCAGAGTAACAGGGTGGAAGGTGATCAGAAGATTCTTTTTCCCCAGCTTGAAGTTGAGGGCCGCTTCCAATTCCTCGCGTTTAAAGAGTTTCAGCCTGAGGATATTATCGATTCCAAGTCCTCCCACCGTAAAGACCCGTTGCGGCTGTTCGCCTAGTTGAATCACTCTTCGACGGTACTCCTCAGTCGCCACAAAGTGGAGGTGCGACATCTTGGTGATGGAGTGCCGGATCGCTTCATCAAAGGCGCCCTCGGTCAACTCTCCACCATGCAAGTGGGCCACCGGGATGCGGGCAACCAGAGCGGCTGCTACGGCTGAGAAAATCTCAAAGCGGTCCCCGAGTACGACGATCAGATCAGGTTTTAACTCGTTCAAGGCATCTGCGAAGCCGATAAGCCCCTTTCCCATGGATTTAGCGATACCCACGGGAGTATCGGAGCTGGTCAGCATTTTCACCTTACCATCGATGTGAAACCCGTCCTTTTCAATCTCGCGGTAGGTCAGACCGAACTCCCTGGAGAGGTGCATGCCGGTGACGATGACTTGAAGCTTGAGTACAGGGTCATCTTTGATGCCTTTCATGACCCAGCGGAGGAGTCCGTATTCAGCTCGACTACCGGTGATGACGCAGATTTTTCTCATAACTCGATTAAGTCACCTTCTGCAAAGTTCCGACACGCTCTCGTACCCAACACTTCGTCAAAACGCATGGGCGAAATGCCGGTTCCGGGGCGTTTAGTAGTCAGATTTTCTGTTTTAAAAATTTCTCCTGTCTGAATTGCTTTTCTGGCAACGATCGATTTGCGCACGATGGACATGTTCTTGGCCTCACTTGGCGTGGGTCGCTTAATCCCGTTGCCCATCGCAACTTCAATATTCCGAATGGCGGCCACCATAGACTTTAGATCCGAGGGCTCGAGGCTGGCTTTGTGATCAGGGCCAGGCATTTGGCAATCTAACGTAAAATGCTTTTCAATCACAGTCGCACCCATAGCCACAGCGGCTATGGCCACCTCGATTCCAAGAGTGTGATCAGAAAAGCCGACCTTAACTTCTAATTTGTCACGGATGGAAATCATTGCCCTAAGATTCACCTCTGGCATGGGAGTTGGATACTCGGTCGTACAGTGAAGTACGGTAATTGTAGTTTTGGGAGTTCCGGAGTTTTCTAATATTTGGATGGCTGATCCGATCTCATCCATTGTCGCCATTCCGGTGGAAAGGATAACGGGCCGGCCAAATTGGCCAATGTGGCGCAGGTAAGGCAAGTTGGTAATTTCTCCAGAGGGTATTTTAAAATATTTCTGGCCTAAACTAACAAGCAAATCGGTACTTTCGATGTCGAATGCGGTTGAGAAGAAGCCTATCTTGCGCTTTTCACAGTATGAAATTAGCTCCTTATGTACACCCGGTGAGAGCTCCAGACGGCGAAGCATTTCGAGCTGAGATTCTCTGTTGTTGGTAGTCTGCATTTGGTAGGTAGCTTTTTTTGCGGTGCTGGTCACAAGCCGATCTGCGTTAAAGGTTTGAAACTTTACAAGATCCGCCCCTGCCTCGGCAGCAGCATCAATAAGTTTTTTAGCTATTTTTAAGTCGCCGTTATGATTTACGCCTGCTTCTGCTATAATGAGGACTTTCATATCAGCCTATCTCCGATGCGCGGCACTGTATAACCACTCCAGTCACAGACCTTCACAAAACTATCCGCTGTCTTCACATAAAAAGCATCAGATTCAACCCTAATGACTGAACCAACAACACCTTTATAGGTTATTGCATCAGGCAAATACTGAACTTTATTTATTTTAATTTCAATTTCGCCGAGACAGGTTCTCGCCTCTGGCCCTGGGCGGCAAATAGCCCTTACAAAGTTAAACACATCGCGCGACTTCTGAGACCAGTTTAGACGTTCATCGCCTTCTTTTCGCGCAATGCAGTAAAAACCAGAGTCTTGAATTTCTTTTTGCGCAATTGCCTTTACCTTGCCGCTTTGTATTTGTTTTACCGCATTAACAAGATTTGTGGCACATTCTTTGTATGCGCGTTTAAGCAGAGTGGAGTAGTCATCTTCATCGGTTATTGGGTAACACTGCTGTAAAATTACGTCACCAGTATCAATTCCTTCATCCACATAATGAACTGTTATTCCGAATTCTTTTTCATCGTTGATTAGCGCCCAGTTTAATATGTTGCGTCCGCGATAAGATGGTAACTTGCCTGCGTGGCAATTAATGATTCTTAATGGGGGTAGGTTGATGAGGGCGCTTTTGAATATTTGATTAAACGACATTGATACAAACAGATCACAATTATATTTAATCATTCTACCTACAAACTCATCCGAGTTTATATTGCCGTGTATAATGAAATCCAATCCGTTTTCTATGCTTTCCGCTTTTAAAACAGGGTCGGGAGCATTGTAACGTGCGCAAACAAATGCTATTTCGATTGTTTCGTCTTTAAGCAGTTTGTTCAAAGCTCCATGAGACCATTGTCCATCTCCAAAATAACCAATTTTTAGCTTTTTCACGCCAACCCGCTGCTGCTTGGAATGTTTATCAGCCGGTCGGAAAGCGATTTAGCTCCCACAAGATCCATTCTAGGGGCTGATTGAAAGGGGGGGGAGGTTTGAAGCAGATTCCAAGCAGGCCGAGTCCTGATCCCCACATCGTTAGTGGCTTTTAATATTTCGTCTCTTTGGCCCGCTACCTCAGAGTTTATTATAAGGGTTTGTAACCAGTAGTTGCTCTGGCACTGCTCCGGCTCCTGAATCAACTTCAAGCCCGCAACAGATGCAAAAGCAGTCTTGTAACGATCAAACAGCTCTCTTTTAGATGCGAGCATCGCGGGTAACTGCTCCAACTGGGCACAGCCCAAGGCGGCGTTCAGATTGGGCAAACGGTAGTTGTAGCCAATTTCGTCGTGCTGATATTCCCAGTCATGAGGGAGCTTGGCGGTGGTGCTCAAGTGCTTTGCCCTCTTTGCCAATGCCGTGTCGTTGGTGAGAATTGCACCCCCACCCCCAGTGGTGATGGTCTTGTTACCGTTGAAGCTGAGTGTGCCCATCAAACCAAACGTGCCGGCGTGCTGGCCATGGTAGCAACTGCCCAAGGATTCGGCCGCATCTTCGATCAGGGCAATATTGAAATCGTGGACTATGGCCAAAAGTCCATCCACATCCACCGGATGTCCAAAGGTGTGCATGGGAACGAGCGCGCGTATCACCTGCCCAGTGGCACGATTGATGCAATGTCCTCCCCGGTGTTCAGTGTGACTGTTCAGGTACTCTCTCAGTTTTCCGGCATCCACGCCCAAAGTACGCTCTTCGTTATCCACAAAATGGGGGGTCGCACCGCAGTATGTGACAGCGTTGGCTGTTGCCACGAACGTAAGAGCTGGCACGAGAACCTCGTCACCCGTCGCTACCCCAGCCAGTTTGAGGGCGATATGCAGGGCGGCGGTTCCGTTAACTACTGCCACCGAATGCTTGGCGCCAGTGTAGCTAACAAGGTCGGCTTCGAATTGATCCACAAACTTGCCCACGGAAGAGACAAAAGTGGAATCGATGCACTCTTTGACATATTTCCACTCGTTTCCATGGAAAGCAGGTTCATGCAAAGGATAAGTTTTAGTTGCATCAGGGAGAACTTCGCGCAAAGCGTCAATCACCTGGCCCGCCAACAAGCTCTTTACTGGTGTGGACTTTTGTTTAGACAACGTAGTGATCACTTGGATATTTTTTGAGATTATCGGAATTACGGAACCATTCGATTGTTTGGGCAAGACCTTGACTTAGCCCAGCTAACCCAATATTTTTTGGGCTCCATTTCAGCAGTTCTTTCGCTTTCTGATTGTCGGCAAGGAGTCTTTCAACCTCGCTATCGGCAGGACGAACTCTTTCGGAGGATTCTTTGATCGCGATCTTTCTCCCCAATAGTTCCGCTATCATATGGGCGAGGTTGCCGATGGAGATTTCGAACCCAGATCCGAGGTTGATCACTTCACCCTCTATTCCAGGCGCTACCAGAGCCTTGATGAAGCCGTCCACGGTATCTTTCACATAGTTGAGGTCTCGTGTCGGGTGGATTGAGCCTAGGGAGATCTCTTTTTTGCCCTTAAGGATCTGTGTGATGATCGTGGGAATGACAGCCCGGGCAGATTGGCGGGGGCCATAGGTGTTAAATGGACGGAGGATGGTTATGGGCAGTCCGAACGAGGTTTGAAAAGAGAGGGCAAGCTGGTCAGCTCCGATCTTGGTGGCGGAGTATGGGGACTGTCCCTGGAGGGGATGATCCTCGGTGATGGGAACAAATCGGGCCGTTCCATAGACCTCGCTAGTAGATGTGTGGATTACTCTTTTAAGTCCGAGCTCCCTAGCAGCTTGGAGAATATTGAGTGTGCCTTTGATGTTGGTATCCACATAGGTGTCGGGAGAGTGGTAGGAGTAGGGAATGCCGATTAAAGCGGCCAAGTGGAGGACCGCCTCGCATCCTCTCAAAGCTTCCTTGACTCCGTGCGGGTCGCGAATATCACCAGGAAAAACTTCGAACAGACCCTTAACATCGGGAGCACAGTGATCGAGCCAACCCCAGGAGTTGAAGGAGTTGTAGAGAACAAAGGCGCGCACTTTGTGACCGGCCCGGACGAGAGCTTCTGTGAGGTGAGATCCAATGAATCCGTCGGCACCGGTGATGAGGAGTTTACTGCTCATAAATAAAGGGCGCAAAATTAATAACTTTTTACTTCCACAAGGCTCCTCACTACGTTGCCGTATTCCTGCGGAGCAAAAATACTTAGTCGAATCAGTTTGAGGCAAGAAATAATTTTTTTTTCGGCTATGTGATTTGCAGCTTCTGAAGTAGAGATTCTCATTCGAAAATACTTGTTGACGGGCTGGAATTCCGAGAAGTTGTACTCCTTATATTTATAACATTTCATAATTTCATTGTTTTTTTCATTAAAATACTCACCAGAAAGTATACCGGCTTCCGTTTTGACGTCTGCCAAAACGCCGAATCTTGAAGCATCATGAAATATCCTGCGGAACATTCCACAATATTCGTACCATCGATAACTTCTAGGGAAAGCATCGAGTATTTTTGCTTCGTCCAGAAACATAAATAAGGTACCCTCTTTGACTTCCTGAGAATTTTGAAATGCAGACATAATGCTTAGCTGCTTTTGCCAATCTATGTAAAAGTCAGCCCCTTTTTCTAAGTTTTGTTTTGTAAAGATTGCCGACAGCAGAATAGTAAGGAAGATTTTGATAGGTAAGATATGGCGTGGAGAGGCTGTTTTTATACCTTGTGCGAAGAGGTCTATAATGCCTACAAGAATTAAGGCTGATCCCAGACCCAAGAGTAATTGATTCCTAGTGGCCCACTCCCATTGTGTAATTTCCCCTATGCAGTTGTAAGGGAACGCGCCGAGAATCCATGTGACTGCCCCAGCCATTAGGAGTAGCCCACTAACGATAGTTTTATTTCTCAAGAAAATAACAAGCAGTAATGAAAGACATAAAAGCGATTTTAAGTTCAAGTATAACGATACCTTCTTTGCAATTTCAGAACTCCAACTCATTGCGCCAACAAAACAGTTCGAAAACGAAGGCTCAAAATGTTTATATGAGTCTTTTAGATGTATCCACGTTAGTTTATTATACCCTTCATAGATGCCGTGTGGGTTAAAGTAGTGTTGTTTATATGCAAAAAAAATTATTGGCAGCAAAAACACGGCAAAGAAAAGGATGTATTTTTTAAGACGGTCAGACCATTGGAGGTCGGTTTTCAAAAAAACAAACAGCAAATGAATGGCTGGTAGAGCCATAAAGGCCATAAGGCTGGCAGTCCACATGGAAAACCAGAAAAGAGGAACACTCAATAACAAGTAAATAGGCTGTGTTCCTCCGGCAAGGCCCCTTACAAAAAAGTAGTAACCAAGCCAAAATGCCAGGAAGCATATTGCATATGGGCTGCAAATTAATGTGATCCGGGCCGAATTAATTGGGAAGACCCAGAAAAGACCGACAACGCTTAAGGATTCCACATTGTGCAATCCGGGTATCGTTTTCAATATCTGAAGCAGGCATAATCCGCTGATAAAGTATGCGAGGAAAACAATTAATCGATATGATAGAACTGGCAGTGCTAATTGATTCAAGAAATAATGATATTCTCCAATCCATGGAAATCCTGCCATGCTGAACATAGTCTTGAGTGTTTGCCTGTCATGATCAACGAGGCACCAGTCGTCCCAATAGATCCCGTCGTTGACAAGACTTAAACCATAAGAAATGCAGTACAAGGCAACAAGTGTAACAAAATATTTGTTTTGTGTCTTTTTTGTCACCTGATTTTGCGAAAAAAAAGAATCGGATTGGGATTGTTTAGGAAAGATCAATTAGCCTGCTAAGAGTTATTTTATGTCGGATTTTTAACTGCTACCTTACTAAGGCAGAATACCTCTTCCTTTTCAGCAAATGTCCAGCGATTGCGCGTGACGAAGAATCTTCTTTATTCTTTTATGAATAGCAAAATCCCATTTAACGCGACCCGCTTAATTTTAACGCATTACTTGCAATGCTAATCTTAATCATGTCTTAATGTAGTCACTTTCAACTAAGGAGATTTGCAATCATTGATTGCTGGCGGACAGTTAGGCCTATAAACAGTGGTAAGCGAAGGATCCGTTCGGACACATTCTGTGTGACAAGCGCTTGTTCAGATAACCTACTATATTTCTTGCCCGCTGGAGACGTGTGTAGCGGCACATAGTGAAACACTGCATTTACCCCTTTTCCCTCCAGTTTTTTGAGAGTTCGATCCCTCTGTGCCAATGAGTTGAGCAGGATGTAATACATATGGGCGTTATGCTCACACCCGTTAGGCACGATGGGGCGTCGAAGTTTTCCCGCCTTCTCAAGCGGTGCGAGCAGTTCGTGGTACCGTTTCCATGAGTCGAGTCTCTTCTGGGTGATTTTCGCTGCCTCTTGCATCTGGGCCCAAAGAAACGCAGTCGTAATCTCCCCAGGCAAGAAGGATGATCCTATATCGGCCCAAGTGTACTTATCGACTTTGCCTTGTTCGAAGGCTCTCCGATTTGTCCCCTTCTGCCAAATGATCTCCGCTCGCTCGACAAATCTCCTGTCATTGATCAAAAGGGCGCCCCCTTCCCCAGAGATGATGTTTTTTGTTTCGTGGAAACTTAGTGCCCCAAGATGTCCAATGGAGCCCAACTCTCTGCCTTTATAAGTGGCTTTTACACAGTGCGCTGCATCTTCGATTACCAAGAGTTTATGCCGTCTAGCAATGGCCATGATGACGTCCATCTCGCACCCCACACCGGCATAGTGGACCGCAATGATGGCCTTTGTGCGGGTTGTTATGGCGGTTTCGATGAGTTTTTCGTCGATGTTTAGCGTGTCATGTCGTATATCGACAAAAACAGGGACTCCACCACGGAGAACAAAGGCATTGGCGGTAGAGACGAATGTGTAGGAGGGCATAATTATTTCATCCCCTGGTTGTATATCTGTAAGGATAGCAGCCATCTCAAGGGCGGCTGTACAGGAGTGGGTGAGCAAGGCTCTCTTAACGTCCATTTTCTGCTCGATCCAAGTCTGACATTTTTTAGTGAATACTCCGTTTCCAGCCAAAACCCCATTTTTATGAGCTTGCACGATATACCTCTGCTCATTTCCTGTTAGATGGGGACGGTTAAATGGAATCATTGCTAGCCATTGAGACAAATATTTGTCTTGCGTTAATAATCACAAGTAAGCCGATTCGGCTCCTAGGGTTTACTTGGCTCAAATGAGCTTGATTAGTTTTTCGTTTCAAGTGGTCAACGTTTGCGAAAAACGAACAACTTCTGCGTACCATAGTCACCACATGCTGGAAGCTTGGAGAGCCAACGATTCCACTCCATGTGTGGGTTAGCAATATTAATATTTTTGTTTAGTGCTTCAGCAAGTAAAGGCTTAAGCACCCTAGAGCCAACAAAGTAAGAACTGGCAAAATTACTAAGCTCCACCAAATCAAGTTTATCACCTGCCGCATCGATTACTTTATTTTCATCGAGGTATTGATTGAACGGAGGCATCACGATATCGCTTAGCGCCCACTCGCGCCGGAATTGGTTGAGCTTTTCCCATCCCTGTATCGTTGCCTCCGAAAGCAATAGTTTTCCCCCAGGCTTTAATACTCTAACGCAGTTCTGAAATGCTTTTAGCTGGCGATCCCAATCTCCTAAATTGATAAGCACTCGAATAACTATAACCTTGTCGTAATAATCGTCGGGCTCGCCCAATGTCATTATATCTCCAAAATCAAAACTAACCTCACTGGGCAAGCCTGACTTAATCTTGGAAAGGTGTGCTTTAGCCTGCTCTATCATTTCGGGGATATAATCAAGCCCGCGAAGCTTAAGTCGTCGTTGTGATGCAAACGCAAGGGACGAATAACCGTTGGCACAGCCAATATCCAACACGCTATCCCCATCCTCAATGTGCGATAAAATATTTTGTATCTCCATTTCAATTACGGGCGTGTCTGACCATGAGGCGCTCGAAGACTGTCTATGCGTGTTGGCCTGCTCTGTCCAAAAATTACGAATTTGATCAGATGTGTACTTACTTTGGCTCATGCCTTGACCTCCTTTTGGTCTTGTTTCTGTTGTGTCTCTTTCTCAATAAAATATGTTGGCTTACCCATCATACGAAAGTGTATTCGCGCCAGATATTCTCCAATGACTCCAATGGAAAATAACTGTATCCCAGAGAAAATTGCTATAGTTGATGCGAGAAATGGAAATCCGGCAACTGGTGTTCCTTTTGCAAGGTAAAGCGCTACGACATAGCACAGTATCAACAATCCGAAGAACGAGAAAATAAAGCCAATGATACTCGCAAAACGAAGGGGCCATGAACTAAAGCCGGAAACCATGCTTATGGCATACGAACAAAGCCTAAGGAAATTGTAATTTGATTTTTCTCTTTTGCTCCCACAGTGGCTGACCCGGACAGCGCAAAAGTTTTGTGTGACCCACGAAAAAAGAACATCCACCGATACAAATGGGCTTTCAAAACGATCCAGCGCATCTCGTAAACGGGTACGAAATACTCTAAATGGGCTGATTTGCCTTGCTATGCCAACACCCATTGTACTGACCATGGCTAATTTAACCAGTGAGGCTGCCGTGGCTCTGTACCACCCATGCCGCTTCGCCGCTCGCTGTCCATACACAACATCGTAGCCCTCGTTGAGGCACGCCAAAAGCTGAGGAATTTCTTCTGGTGGATTTTGTAAATCATCATCCAGCGTGATTGATACCTCGAAGCAAGCCATACGAATACCGCACAGCAGCGCATTGTGTTGTCCAAAGTTCCGCATCAGACAAAATCCACGTATCCAGTCCTTCTTTTTGGCCATTTCTTCGATCGCTGCCCAGCTTTCGTCTTGGCTACCATCGTTCACCAAAATTAGTTCGAATGGCATTCCGAGTTTCACCAGCACGACTTCCAACCGCTTAACCAGTTCTGGCAGGATTGCCTCACTATTGTAAACTGGGACAATGACCGATAACCCGAGATTAAGATTGGGTTTCATCACTTTACAACAATTTAGCCATGCTGTCTTAATCGCACATCCCAAAATTCCCTTTCCGTGGAATATGGCCGAATAGAAAATTATCTATGCATATCATGTTTTTTTAAATACCCCAAGTATCGATGTTCCCCATGGGAACCGCAGCCAATGACCAAGGGGCGTTTCTGCCGCGAAGATCGCATTCAACGTGCTATTGACGGGTGGGGGCGGTACTTGATGCTGCTTAAAAAGTAATTCCCTTTTCTGCGCTGCTGTCAGTGTTGTTAAGCGTGGTTTTATGCGGCTGAGTAAATATAGCGGGCTGAGAAAAAACATAAAATATCGGGCATCACACAATGTTAGTCCGGACTGCTGCGCAAGTCGGTCAAAATCACCGCGACGGTAGCGCCGCAGGTGATTTCCCATGACGTCATTGTAACTCCAGAATTGTGGAAATGCCGGAGTGGTGACAAAGAGATAGCCACCAGGCTTGAGTGCTTCGCGTGCCTGCACCAAGGCCTGCAGGTCATCGGGAAGGTGCTCAATCACATCCAGCAAAAAGGCGGCATCCCACTGCTCGCGCATGTGCAGTTGCATGAGGTCAATTTGATAGCGTTGGGCGTTGGGCGGCAACACAGACGCTGCCAGCGTTAACGCCACCATAGAAGAATCTGCCAGTGCAAGAGGCTCAAAGCCTTCGGGCCGATGCTGTTCCAAGTAACGCACCCACCCGCCCGCTCCTCCGCCGAGGTCGATGGCAGACCGCTGCTGAACAGATTTGGGCAAATATCGGTCCACTGCCTCCGATAAAAACCTATGTCGGCCTCGATACCAAAAGTGCCGCTCCTGCATATCGCGCAAGATTTGAAAACCACTTTCCCCATATTCCTCGTCGCGATGCTGGACGGGGATGATTGGGAGATGGATTCTGTTGGGGGATGGGGTTGCTTTGGGAATGGGCAGAGAAATTGGGTGGGTGGGTTTGCTAGGTTAGATTGAGATCAGGGGTAGGAAGAAAAAATTAATATCGATTTTTATATTTTTAAGTATGAACCGAGTGTTCTCTAGCTTATTTCTATGATTTGGGTGCAGTTCTTGATGGTAGTGAGGCGGTGGGCGATTATCAGAATCGTTAGATCGGCACTGAGACCTTCAATGGCTTCCATGACAGCTTGCTCGGTTTCGTGATCTAACGCGCTCGTGGCTTCGTCGAAAACCAATACAGTTGCCTGCTTGTAGAGAGCACGGGCGATTCCAATGCGTTGGCGCTGACCTCCCGAAAGACGAATTCCCCGTTCCCCAACAAGAGCTTGGTATCCTTGAGGCGAGGATTCGATAAAATCCGCAATATGCGCTTGGCGGGCGGCTTCCTTCACCCTTTTCATTTCTATATTTTCGGGTGGGACACCAAAGGCAATGTTTTCGGCAAGAGAGGTGTCGGCCAAGTAGATCGATTGGGGAACGTGAGCGATGTTGCGTTGCCAGGATCGGAGACTTTGTTGGTTGAGAACTATTCCATCCACTGTAATCCGGCCTGACGACGGTTCGAGCAGGCCCATTAGTAGATCCAGGCAGGTACTTTTGCCCGATCCAGTTTTACCAACAAAACCGACTCGAGTTCCTTTGGGAATGTTGAAGGACAGGTCGTCGAGTACCCACGGGCTTTCGGCGGTGTAACGAAATTTAACAGAGTCGAACTGGATCGATTTTTTAAACGGGAAAGGCGCAGGAAGTGGTTGAGAAGCTTCGGGCGGGAGAGGTTGATCCAAAAGTTCCAAAACTTCATGAGTGGAGACTTGTGACCCCAGCATGCCGCTCCATGCTGCGTAGCCTTGCTGAAGGGCGGGTAGCAATCGTTGCGCCCCAAGGGCAAGAGCGCCAAGGACAGGTAGAGCGGCGAGCGTTCCTTGTGGTCCATGGGTCATCCCTAGCGCCAAAACGGAAAAGAGAACCATGCCGATCGATTCCATGACGAAGCGAGGACTCTGACCGATGAACGTGATGCTGGCCCTTGCCTCCCGGAGGGGTGAATCTGCTAATTGATAGATATGGCAATATGCAGGTTGGGTACCATCTAGCAGGACATCGCGAATTCCGCCGAGTCCTTCTTGGAGGGCTTTGACCACCTGGGTTTGTTCTTGGGCAACGCGGCTGCTGTTCTGAATCATTTTTTTCTTAAAGAGTTTGGTGATAAGGGCGTAGCTGAATCCAAGGCCAAGGGCGGAGATAAGTGCAACGGTGGGGTTGATGGCAAACAGAGCAGCAACGATGGAGATGATGATGACGGAGGAGGTGCCGATAGTCAGACAAGAGGAAAGAGTCAGGATTACCATTCCCACTTTTGAGGTAATATTACTGATGATTGTGCTGCTATTGCGGGAGACGTGGACGGAGTAGGGTTGGTAGAGAGTTCGTCGATAAACCTCAAGACTGAGGTCGGCTCCAGCCGCATTGGCGAGCCGGTTACTAGCCCAGAGAAGAAGGAGGCGAATGGCCCCCGCGCTTAAAGCTGCTAAGGCGAATGCGGTCGCAAGGACGGGAAGGACTGCGGCAGGGCTTACGACTGATGACAAGGTTTGGGGATGAGAAGTTGTGATTTGGGGAAATTTTTCTCCGAAGGCAGAATATATATGGCAGAGGGCCGAGAAGAGGGCGTCAACTACGGGATGGGAAAGGACTTTTTCGGGGGCAGCAAGAGCGGCGAGAAATGGGATGACAGCTCCAAGACTGACAACTTCCGTTACTCCGCCAACTAGCATTAAGGCAGACAAAAGAGCAAATTGCTTTCTGCGTCGCGAAGACAACTTCAACCAGAGTCGTCTTAATGTTTTAAACATTTTTTTAGCTTTGTATTATACATGTCTGCAGAATGCTGCCGCCCTTGGTCGATCGGTCCCGCTTTTATCGGGCCGAAACCAATCTCTCCCAACCTGTTCTGCTATTTTTTCGGCATCCACAAAGGGCACCGAACCTGGTTTCTACTTGCGTGTCAGTAGCGGCATGGTCTTCAAAAATCCAGTCACCAGCGGAAGCAAAAGCCGGCCGTGACCGTGCCAGCGCCGAATCGTCTCAAGCTTGTCCCGCAAAGCTTCCGGCAATTGTTGGCTCGAGTCGTTTTCCAGTCGCTCCACCTCCTCGCCTAACTCGTCAAACGCCGGGGCTATCTTTTTAGTCACAAACGTCTCCACTGCCTTCCTTAGATGATCTTCTGCCACAAAATGCTCTGCACGGTTCCCATTCTGGCCCTCAACCCGAATCGCCCCTAATTCCCTCAGAAACTTTATTCCCTGACTGACTGAACCCCTGCTGATCTTCAGTTTTTTACAGATTTCTCCCGCTTCGATCGGTCGGGTCGAAACAAACACTGCCCCATAAATCAGACCGATCGACTTCGGCAGGCCAAGGATAAAGCAGAGCTTGACGCAAAGGTTGAGGATGGAGTCTTCAGGCGAAGAGTTGCCATCAAGGCTCATGTTCTTGACGTTTTTAATGCTAGTTTTTGAGGTGTGAGCAATCACGGGGTTTTTTTTATTTATACAGGGGTCTGCTGGAGTCAGAATTCTGGTCTCACTCTAGTTCTTTAATTTAGTTTCAAAAATATTTGAACATGCTTTTGCGGGATGGGCTATAACTGCTTAGTGATGCGAATTCATGGAGTTACGACTATTACATCTTTCAAGGGAGTTTCAAATAAAAATGAAGCGCGTCTTATGTTGTTGATTTACATATGTATGCATTCCTATTCACAGATGGGGCTTCGTCATTTGCCTGCTAAAGCGCTACCCGCGGTTAATTTATGATTAAGATGAAGTTTAAGATCTTGGATTATAAAATAAAAACAGAGAGTAGACCCTTTAGATTTTTAGCACGGTCCATTAATAATAAAGGAGCCTTCCAATTTAATATCACCAAATACCAGTAAAGGCGGTGCACTTTATCATCCGCTTCCAAAGCCCCCCACCCCTATGCTTGAGACTTGTGGGCTTGATCGTGAGCAAAACAGACTAGGAAAGTCAGACCGAGACCAACTAGTATAAAGGCCGAAAGAATCAGTCCCGCACTCCTTGGAGAAAGGGGTGACGACGACTCGCACACGACAGGCCGCGTTATCCTATACATGCTGGTCTGGGGGCTCATATAATTTTGTGTAATCTGTGTGCTTAGCTGTTCAGAATCGCCGATAAGCGCGTTTAACTCCCTGCATCCCGTGAGTAAAACGGCTAGGAAATCAGTTGAGTCAACATTGGGCTCTACGTCCTTCCCTTTATTTCGGTTCATTGGGATCTTTCCCATTTCTGATAGTCGTTTTTCTAGTCCTTCCACAATTTGCATCGAGTCTTTTAGGGAAACCTCCTCTTCCACGACCTGTTGGCGAGCAGTGAGAATTTTGCTGTTTAGACTGTCGCGATACTGGGCATCGGTTTCATCCTTTCCGAGCTCCATTAGCTTCGTTAAAAAAGTCTCACTGATCTGTAGTTGAGTGCCGACGCCCGAACCAGCTCCAGCTTCTTGATGCGAAGTGGTTGCGCTTCTAGATGCTTGGCGTTGCGAGGACAGATAATCTCGGCTCGTCGAGATATAAGAACGAAGCCGTTCGTTGGCTAATCGTAAACGATCTTGTCGCACCCGAACTTGGGTGCGAAAGACCCTCTGGATTCCAACGGCTTGTGCTGGATCAGAAATATTTGCTACCATCGCAGAACGGATCTGAGGAATCCGAATCTCTTGAAGATTTTCTAGCCGTAGCGCAAGGTCTGCCCGTTTTACTCCGTTCGAGAGTACAGCTTGATCGGCGCCAGGCAGTCGTGCTAGCTCCCCCAGTCCCATAGATAACGAGCGAATTCGGTCATTAAACTCCAACATTAAGACAAGCGGATCAAGATGCTTATCTGTTATAGGTATCGAGCTGGGAATTTGGACCGCAAAGGCAAGAACCCTCTTTTGAAAAATAGCATCGGCAGACCATAGCCTGAGAATGTCCTCAAGCACCTTTCTGGACAGGACTGGCGGGACGATGCGAGCAGCTCGGCCGAACTGCTCGAATTTTAACTGGTAGAACAATGGGGGAATTTCTTTGAGTTTTCCACTGAAGTCAGCTTCTATTTTTTCCCGGTCTGCAAAGGCAAGCTTTCGGTCATCCAATCGATTCCGAAACTCGTTTTGGAGTAGATTTAAATCGATCCCCCCGGGGCAGATGGAAATACGAGACTTAAATTCATCAAACCCAATGAACATATTTACGTGGTTGTTCTTATAAATCTGTCGTAGGAATGCTGTTTCTAGCAGGTCTTGAGTGCTGAAAGGCATTTTGTTGGGATAAAGCCGAAGGGCAGCATCCGGAAAAGTAAGCTCAAACTCCAAGCTAGAATCTAATTTTTTGGGGAAATAAATATAAGCGGTCGCCAAAAGACCTCCACCAACAACTAAAAGCGCCAGAAAGCTCAACTCCAACCAGTTACGGTATCGCCGAATTACGCTCCAAATCGGTGCCAAGGAAATGAAATCGTCCTGCTCGAGCATATGGCTCGGTGCCGATACTTGCGCGGGTTCCGAGCTCATCTTTTTTGCATACTCCGCCTTAGTGACATCGACCGATCGTGAAACATCAGCAGAAGAATGAGAGTTGTCATTCCAAGAACCAACCACGCAATAAAGGCCAGCCCCATGCGAGCTATGCCCATATTCCGAATTCCAACTACCTTGGGCTCTGAAAAAATGTTAAAAAGCTGCGTCTGTTTTCCAAGATAACATTCAGAAATGATCGCGACAATTTGACTCGCATTGTTGCGAATCCTTTCCAACTGGGCAGATGATTCCTTCGTGGAAACGATTGAAGCAGGATTTCTCAAATCCTCTTGTGGGGGGGGCAGCTGAAGAGGAGCAGCGACAGCTCGCTCCGTCCCTAGCCGTAAGACAGTCCCCCGAACCAGCTCTAAATTCTGACGCATCTCTGAAACCGCTGCGCTCTCTTGGGCGAACGCAAGCCGCGCCTGCTCAATCTCCTGAACCATCTTTCTTAGGTAAGTAGCGTCTGGTGTACCTTGGGTCAGCCTCACAATACGAGTAAGGAATATTTCGTCCAGATTCGCTCCAGCAGAGATTGCATCTCCCTCCTCCGAGAGGGCAGGTCCGCCAGGACGGCTGGCGAGGAAATCGCGGTAGCTATCGACCAGAGCAGAAAGACGCAGTTTTGCCTCCTCTTCACGGCTCTCGCGAAATTTAAGCTGGAGCTCGACTGCTTCCTGTAGCTTGCGGATTTCCCCGTTTGATTCGAGCTGTGTTAGAAGGAACTCCTGAACGCTGGGCAATGTCTGCTCCTTGAAAGTGCGAAGTCGTAAATGGAGATCTATCATCGTGGTCCCATCTTTAAGAGATGCCTGCACCGCTCCAGGCAGCTTATCGATTGAAGAGAGTCCTTCGCTAATCGCGCGGGTGCCAGCCTCGAGTGTCGAAAAAAACTCCAGACTCGAGGTGCTGATCGAAGGGGGCACAGGATTTACCCCTAGCAGGCGAGATGAGAAAAGAAGGGCCTGCTTGGTTTCAATCACCCGATTCGCCCAAACTTTGGGAATATCCAATAGCACCTTGGCTTTGACTTCCTCCGAGACTCGTGACGGAGATTTACCATTTTCATACCACGACAAGATGTAAAGGGTGGATGCGGCGTTGCGCAGACGACTGCGATACTCGGTTTCTATTATCTTCCGATCAGGCCCAGAGAACTTGCCATCCCGAAGGCGCGCTTCGTACTCTCTAATCACGCCCATTAAATCTTTGGAGTCCTGGCTAATAGACAGAGCAGCCTGAAAATCTGAAAACTGAATATAGGGCGACAACTGGTGCTGGTCGTAAACAGGACGAAGAACAGCAGGATCGAGAAGATCCTCAGGGCTGAAAGGCAGGCCGTTGGGATACTTCCCATCCTGAGCACCCGAAAAACCGAGATATACTTCCACCGACATCAAGCGGATGACTGGGGCGATCCACCAAGCCGATCCGACCAAACCAAAGCCTGAAAATAAAATGAGGGCTAATCCAAAAATAAGAGCACCACGGTATCTGCGGAAAAAATCCCGGACGGGGAAAAGAGTGAGTACATTACCACCAAGTGGCGAAGCTGCAGAATTAGGCTTCATGATATTACTTTTAGTAGATTAAAACTTCAGGTCGAGAGTGATTTGCATGCGAAATTAAAACCTCAATTGTGTTAGATGAAACTTTTGATGTGCTTGTTACAAATCTTTTCAGTGTTTGATCGAGCCTAACATGTTCCGCAGGCGTAACCCAGAATACCCCAGGAAGGCCTGCCCTTCCAAGGCCTGCCCTTCCAATATCCATAATTCGAGTTTTTCATCGAGGCGCCTCTCGCAGGATGCCGCTGACTCGACTGAACATGTTGAAGCCCAAAAACTTTCAGCCTGCGGGGCAGCAGTGAACAGCTTCCAAGGCCCGATTTGGACCTTGTCTTTCATATTTACATGATTTTTGACTCCAAGACCAGAATGTCCAGCAGGTCTTTGGAGCGACATCCTAAGGCTTGGGCGGGAGGGGCTTTTTGGAAAGCTTGTATTCCAAGAGGCGGGTGTGGCGGACGAGTGTCGAGTAGAAGGTCGAAGCGGCGATATAAAAACCGGGGTACCCATCGAGAAATCCAAGCCGGAAGACATAGGCTCGGAAAAATCTCCAGAACGCGCGGAAGGTGGCTTCAGCCGGAACCCAGCGCGATTTTTTCTTTAAACGCGATTCCAAATAAAGATCCGAGAAGTAGTTGATCTTCGAAACATAGCGGGAAATGGAAGGATTCGAGTAGTGGAGAATATCCCCAGAGAGCGTTCCGACTTTCCCTTCCACTATCAGTCGGTCGTGCGGATCGGTCCCACCCCACTTCGCCTTACCCGCACGCCAAAGCCGTGTCTGCCAATCCGGATACCAGTCACCATGTCGAACCCAATGGCCAAGGAAGAGCGAACAGCGAGCCATCCTCAAGGCCGCTGGGCCCTCTGCTTTCGATGAAAGAAAAAATCGATGAATCGAGTTCTTGAGCTTTGAGGAAATCTCCTCATCAGAATCGAGACCGAGAATCCAGGGTTGGAGGGCTTTCTCCGCCGCCGAATTTTTTTGGGCGATATGCTCCTTCCAGGGTTCACGGAAAACACGGGCCCCGTACTGCTCCGCAATCTTATCCGTCCCGTCGGCAACATCATCATTCACCACAACCACAATATCGGAGACCCACCCCCGAACACTCTCCAGAGCCCGTCCGATCCTGCCGGCATCAGGTCCGGAGATCATACAGACGGATATGGGGAGAGGAGCTGGCATGAATCTAGTTTATCGCAACAAAGCCGGAGGACAACCTTGGGCGAATCGACTCGCAGAAGGGGCCAGTTTGGTTTATGTTTTGAAATTGCGGGACAGGTGCCGGAGCGGTCTATCGGGCTCGCCTGGAAAGCGTGTGTTGGGTAAAACCAACCGAGGGTTCGAATCCC
>Ga0209617_10000100_pt1 | contig 32669 bp, 27 predicted proteins | sample LakEriepJuly2011_2_FD_187459 | JGI IMG/M metagenome (GOLD analysis project Ga0209617, IMG submission 187459) | Freshwater microbial communities from dead zone in Lake Erie, Canada - CCB epilimnion July 2011 (SPAdes) (version 2) | ecosystem: Environmental > Aquatic > Freshwater > Lentic >...
ATTACGATCCATATTCATGTGCCCCGAGTCGGATTCGAACCGACACTATGCAGTGTTTGAGACTGCCCTCTCTACCGTTGGAGTACCGAGGCTAACGTGAACCAATCTTAACCTCTCCGCTGCCTTAGACCGAATCGCTGCTTTTAGCGATAGGCAGGAGCAGCACCACCAACGGCATCACCCATCCGGTGTACTCGCATTGCATTGGTGGAGCCTGGAATTCCGGGAGGTGAGCCCGCCACAATAACCACGTGATCGCCGATAGTTGTGCGCTTGCTCTCAAGAAGAAGTCCGTCAACCTGTTTCACCATTTGATCAGTATGTGAAACAACTGGTGTGATCATCGGTTCAACGCCCCATGTAAGAGCGAGACGGTTGTAGGTTCCACGATCTGGAGTAAGTGCCAAGATTGGAATAGGTGAGCGAAGCCGTGACATACGTCGCGCTGAATCACCGCTTTGAGTAAAAGCTACGAGGAACTTTGCTCCTACAATCGCACCAACCTCCACTGCAGCCTTTGTAATTGCTCCACCTTTAGTGCGAGGCGCATGCTTCAGTGGGCGGATTCTATCTAGCCCACCTTCTTCGGTTCGCTGAATGATGCGGGACATTGTCTGTACCGCTTCAATAGCAAATTCACCCACACTTGTCTCACCAGAGAGCATCAGCGCATCTGCACCATCGAGTACTGCGTTGGCACAGTCTGTAGCTTCTGCGCGAGTGGGGCGTGAATTTGTAATCATGGAGTCAAGCATCTGTGTCGCGACAATGACGGGCTTGGCCGCATCACGAGCTAACTCCACGCAACGTTTTTGAACTAGCGGAACATCTTCAATAGGTAGCTCTACTCCAAGGTCACCGCGAGCAACCATGATGGCGTCGAAGGCATCAACGATGCTCACAAGATTATCTACAGCTTGTGGCTTTTCAATCTTTGCGATGACCGGAACGCGAATTCCTTCTTCATCCATGATGCGATGAACATCTTTAATGTCATCAGCATTTCGGACAAATGAGAGCGCAATAAAATCTGCTCCCGCTCGAAGACCCCATCGCAGATCGTCCATATCTTTTTCGGAGAGCGCCGGTACAGAGACGGCAACACCTGGAAGGTTGATTCCCTTGTTGTTGCTGACAGCACCTGGCTCGATCACCTGAGTGATGACATCGTTTCCTTTAACTTCGGTCACTTCAACTGTCACTTTTCCATCATCGATCAGGATGCGATCTCCTGCCTTGCAATCCCCTGGCAAACCTTTATATGTAGTTCCCACGCGCTCTTTTGTTCCTTCAATCTCATCTGTCGTAATTGTGAAAATATCTCCACGAGCGAGATCATGAGGACCATCTTTAAATCGAGCAAGTCGAATCTTTGGACCTTGGAGGTCAACTAAAACGGCGATCGGAACACCAGCCTCGGCTGCAGCTGCACGGACTTGATCCAGTCGACTTTGATGCTCTTCATAACTACCGTGAGAGAGGTTAAGGCGAGCCATATTCATTCCGGCTGCAATGAGTTCACGCACCTTTTCTGGTGACTCAACTGCAGGTCCTAGTGTGCAAACAATTTTTGCGCGGCGCATGGTCATACCTTACCTATCTTTATCGATTACTAACGAGTTTGGATTGTGGTGAGTTGTTGGATTAGACCATCAGTGGCCGAGCATTTGGTGCAATCGGTGCAGGAAGTTGTGTATCTCCTTCAAGATAGAGATCAACAGCGGCGGCTGCACTTCGTCCTTCAGCAATCGCCCAGACGATCAATGATTGTCCACGTCCAGCATCTCCTGCGACAAATACTCCCTGTGATGTACTTTGATAAGAATCATCACGCTTCACATTGGTGCGATCATCGAGTTCAACTTCGAGTTGATCAAAGAGTGGGGTGCTTTCAGTTCCCGTAAATCCCATCGCAAGGAAGGCAAAATCTGCTGGTATCTCACGCTCTGAACCAGGAATTGGTTCAAATTTTCCATCCACTAACTGCGTCTCAACAAGCTTAAGTGCTTTGAGATTTCCATTGCCATCACCGATAAATTCTTCTGTGCTGACAGAAAAGACTCGCTGATCAAGTTCTTCATGCGCACTAGAAACTCTGTAAATCATTGGATACATAGGCCAAGGTTGAGAACCGGGGCGCTCATCTGTAGGACGTGGCATGATCTCAAGTTGGGTAACACTTGCTGCCCCTTGACGCACTGATGTACCAAGACAATCTGCACCGGTATCGCCGCCACCCAAGATGATCACATGCTTACCTGCAACATTGATTTCAGGATTTGTGACTTCACCGAGAGCTTGCTTATTTCCCCAAGGCAAGAACTCCATCGCTTGATAAATACCTTTATTTTCGCGCCCTTTAATTGGAAGATCTCTCCATTGAGTCGCACCCAATGCGAGAACAACGGCATCGTACTTTTGGCGCAACTCAGATCCTGTGATATCGACGCCGACATTTATACCTGTACGAAAACGTGTGCCTTCCTTCTCCATCTGGGCGAGGCGACGATCAATGATGTTCTTCTCCATCTTAAATTCAGGAATTCCGTAGCGAAGAAGTCCACCGATCCGATCTGCACGCTCATAGACAACGACGGTGTGGCCAGCACGGGTGAGTTGTTGAGCAACAGCTAGACCTGCAGGACCAGAACCAATGACTGCAACTGTCTTTCCAGTAAGACGATCTGGTGCAAGCGGCTTCACTTCACCTGATCCAAAAGCTTCTTCGATTGTACGAAGTTCAACCTGTTTGATCGTGACAGCTTCAGCATTAATTGCGACTACACATGCAGTTTCGCACGGTGCTGGGCAGAGACGACCGGTGAACTCAGGAAAATTATTTGTTGCATGTAAGCGTGCGATCGCTTCTGTTGTATCGCCTCGGTGGATGAGGTCATTCCACTCAGGGATCAGATTTCCAAGTGGGCAGCCTGAGTGACAGAAAGGAATACCGCAATCCATACAACGGCCTGCCTGCTTCTGCAAATGTTCCATACTTTGAGGCTCGTACACTTCGCGCCAGTCCTTAATGCGCACATCAACTGGACGTCGCTTAGGCATCTCACGTGGTGTGGTCATAAATCCTCTTGGATCAGCCATTTGCCGCAACCTCCATGACATATTGATCTACTGGAAGACCTTCACGAGTCGCCTTCTCCATCGCGGCAAGCACGCGCGCATAATCGCGAGGCATAACAAGTGAGAATCGAGTGAGTGAACTCTCCCAATCAAGAAGTAGATTGCCAGCAACTTGAGAATCTGTTTCATTGAAGAAGGAAGTCACAATTGCTTTCAGCGCTTCCTTTTGATCCGACGGTACAGCCAAGACATCGACCATCTCGGTATTAACTAGATCTGCATTGAGATCGAGTACAAATGCACGGCCGCCGGACATACCAGCAGCAAAGTTACGACCAGTGCGGCCAAGAACTACAACAGTTCCACCCGTCATGTATTCACAACCATGATCGCCGATACCTTCGACAACAGCGGTAGCACCTGAGTTTCGAACGCAGAAACGTTCTCCGACTACTCCGCGAAGGAAGAGATCACCTGATGTTGCGCCATATCCAATGACGTTTCCTGCAATCACATTCTCTTCTGAATCAAAGCTTGCGTTCTCATCTGGGCGAACGATGATGCGACCACCTGATAGACCCTTACCCACGTAATCATTAGAGTCACCAAATAGTCTAAGAGTCAGTCCTGATGGAATAAATGCACCCAGAGATTGTCCGGCTGAACCGCGAAGAGTGACATGAACGGTATCTGTAGGAAGTCCCACTCCCCCGAAGTTACGAGTGATCTCAGCGCCGAGCATCGTACCCACTGTACGGTTAACGTTACGCACAGCTGATTCGATGGAAACTTTGGTGCCAGAAGTAAGTGCTGCCTGCGCCTTTTCAATAAGTAGATTATCAAGTGCGTGCACAAGCCCATGGTCCTGTGTCGTTGTTTGATAAAGCGAACTCTCTACATCAGGACGAGCAAGTAGTGGAGTGAGATCTAATCCGCTTGTCTTCCAGTGCGCTACGGCTCTATGAGTATTGAGGTATTCAACATGACCAATAGCTTCCTGCAAGGTTTTAAACCCAAGCGATGCCAAGATTTCGCGAACTTCCTCTGCAATATATTCAAAGAAGGTCTCAACAAACTCTGGCTTACCGGTAAATTTCTTTCGTAGTTCTGGGTTCTGTGTTGCCACACCTACTGGGCAGGTATCCAAGTGACAGACGCGCATCATGACGCAACCAGATACAACAAGTGGGGCTGTTGCAAAACCGTACTCTTCGGCACCTAAGAGCGCTGCGATTACTACATCTCGGCCAGTCTTGAGTTGACCATCTGTCTGAACCACGATGCGATCACGGAGGCCATTGAGAAGAAGTGTCTGCTGGGTCTCAGCTAAGCCAAGCTCCCATGGTGCACCTGCATGCTTGAGAGATGTAAGTGGTGATGCACCTGTTCCACCATCATGACCCGAGATGAGAACAACATCGGCATGTGCCTTTGATACTCCAGCTGCAACAGTTCCGACACCCACTTCTGCTACAAGTTTGACGTGGATACGTGCATTTTTATTTGCATTCTTAAGGTCATGGATGAGCTGGGCAAGATCTTCAATGGAGTAAATATCATGATGCGGTGGTGGTGAAATCAGGCCCACGCCAGGAGTTGAATAGCGAACAGCTGCGATCCACGGATAGACCTTGTTACCAGGAAGTTGTCCACCTTCACCAGGCTTCGCACCTTGTGCCACCTTAATTTGGATGTCATCTGCATTTACTAAGTACTCACTTGTCACACCAAATCGACCGGAGGCAACTTGCTTGATCGAGCTGCGCTTTGAATCTCCATTAGTTTCAGGAGTAAATCGAGAAGGATCTTCTCCACCTTCACCAGTATTTGACTTAGCACCAAGGCGATTCATAGCAATGGCAAGAGTTTCGTGGGCCTCTTGTGAGATAGACCCATATGACATCGCACCGGTAGAAAAACGCTTAACAATGCTAGCTATAGATTCAACCTCATCGACAGAGATCGGTGTATGCGTAGCTGTATCGAATTCGAAGAGGCCGCGCAAAGTCATTAAGGCAGCGCTCTGATCATCGACAGCCTTTGTGTATCGCTTGAAGACGTCATATCGCTTTGATCGTGTTGCGTGCTGCAAGGTAAAGACTGTCTCAGGATTAAATAGATGCGGCTCTCCATCGCGGCGCCACTGATATTCGCCGCCGATCGGAAGGCGCTTTGTGCCAGGCACTTCTCCCCCAGGTGGATAGGCGATGTGATGGCGTTTGATTGTCTCTTCTGCAATCACATCAAGATCCACTCCGCCGAGGCGGGAAGTTGTTCCGACAAAGAATTCATCGACTACATCTTGGGCAATACCAATTGCTTCAAAAACTTGTGCACCTGTGTATGAGGCGATCGTGGAGATTCCCATCTTCGACATCACCTTAAGTACTCCCTTACCAAGGGCTTTAATAATGTTATGTACAGCCTTCTCCGGAGTGATACCAGTGATTACGCCTTGAATAACAAGATCTTCGGCGCTCTCCATCGCAAGGTATGGATTAACAGCAGCTGCGCCATAACCAATAAGTAGAGCAACATGGTGGACCTCACGTACATCACCAGCTTCTACAACTAAACCAACCTTGGTGCGAGTTTTTTGACGAATGAGGTGGTGATGAACTGCTGCGGTCAGCAGAAGGGAAGGAATAGGAGTGTCTTCGGCGTCACCATTTCGGTCTGAGAGAACAATGATGCGAGCACCATCGGCAATTGCCTTGCTCACTTCTTCTCTTATCTCATCGAGACGATTGCGTAGAGTATTTCCATCACCAGAGACTGGGAAGAGTCCACGAACTACATAGGACTGAAGATGTGAATAATCTTCATCTGCATTAACGTGAATAATTTTTGCGAGCTCATCATTATCAATGACTGGAAATGGCAGAATAATTTGGCGGCATGACTGTGGTCCTGGATCAAGAAGATTATGTTCAGGGCCAATCGATCCTCCGAGACTTGTCACAATCTCTTCACGGATTGCATCAAGTGGAGGATTTGTTACTTGGGCAAAGAGTTGCGTGAAGTAATCAAAGAGAACACGTGGCTTATTTGAGAGGGCTGCGATCGGGGTATCTGTTCCCATCGAGCCGAGAGCTTCAGCTCCGTTCTTTGCCATCGGAGTAATAATGATGCGAAGTTCTTCTTCGGTATAACCAAATGCGCGCTGGCGACGAACGACAGATGAATGCGGATAGATAATGTGTTCGCGAGCCGGAAGATCAGAGAGCTTTACAACTCCATCCTGCAACCACTTTCCGTAAGGAGCGGCATCAGCTAGAGAATCTTTAATCTCGTCATCTTCAATAATTCGCCCAGCTTCAATATCAACTAGGAACATCTTTCCTGGCTGCAAGCGACCCTTGCGCGCAATTCTCTCTGCAGGAAAATCAAGAACACCAGCCTCAGATGCAAGGACTACCAATCCATCATGTGTTACCCAGAAACGTGACGGGCGAAGGCCGTTACGATCTAGAACTGCGCCAACCTGGTGGCCATCGGTAAATGTTACACATGCTGGGCCGTCCCACGGTTCCATAAGAGAAGAGTGGAAGGCGTAAAAATCGCGTCGCTTCTGTGACATCGTCGCGTGGTTCTCCCACGCTTCAGGAATCATCATCAAGACTGCATGTGGGAGTGAGCGACCGCCTAGATAGAGCAATTCAAGGACTTCATCAAAGGATGCAGAGTCACTACCTGACATTTCTACAATTGGAAAGAGGCGTGAGATATCTCCTGGGATCAGATCACTTTCAAGGAGCGCTTCACGAGCACGCATCCAGTTGCGGTTGCCCTTCACTGTATTAATTTCACCATTGTGAGCGATGAATCGATACGGGTGAGCCAGTGGCCACGATGGAAAAGTATTAGTTGAAAAACGTGAGTGAACGAGAGCCAAGGGAGAAACAACTCTCTCATCACTGAGATCGGGGAAAAATTCTTCGAGTTGGCCAGTGGTGAGCATGCCCTTGTAGACAATTGTCTGTGAAGAAAATGATGGGAAGTAAATCTCGCCTGCATGCTCTGCCTGCTTGCGTAATGCGAAAGCTAGGCGATCAAGGGCCATGCCACTTTCACCTGTGATGCTCTTAATAAAGAGCTGCTTAAAGATTGGCATGACAGATTGTGCAGTCTTTCCAACTGAGATCGGGTTGGTAGGCAGGTCGCGCCAACCGATGATGATAAGTCCTTCTTGAGCAGCGAGAGATTCAATAAGCGCTGTTGGGTCAAATCCTGGTTGGATAAATGCGATACCTGTTGCATAACTTCCTTCTGCAGGAAGATCAAAATGTGTGACTGCGCGATAGAAAGCATCAGGTACGCGAATGAGTATTCCAGCACCGTCTCCACTATCTGGCTCTGCGCCAGCTGCTCCGCGGTGATCAAGATTGCGAAGTGCCGTCAGTGCTTGAGCAACAATTTCATGAGTAGGAATTTTATTAAGAGTGGCAACCATCGCAACACCGCATGCATCATGCTCATTGGCAGGGTTGTATAACCCTTGCGCTGCTGGAAATGTTGATGGAAGTGCCATTGAAGAAGATCTCCTGTTGTCTTTTACCGTTATCAAGCGACGGGACAACGCTGACCCTCATCAAGGGTAGCAACTGAGGGCCGGGAGTGAAAGATCAAAATTGTGATCTAGGCCAACTACCCCAGATTGATATGGAGAAGACGTCCGATTCCAGCGGTAACTGCCATGCCGAAGGCTCCCCCGAGCATCACTCGAACTGTCGGTCCGAAGATATCCTTGCCAGCAGTCCTTGCACTCAATATTCCTGTGACAAGCAGTCCCACCAAGGTAAAGCCAACGATGCTCAAAGCAATTGTTCCTGGAGTTGGTGCGAAAGCTCCTGCAAATGGAATGAGCCCACCGACAGTAAAGCTAGCTGCAGAGGCAACCGCTGCCTGCATCGGACGCGCTTTATTCTGCGGCGTCTGCCCAAGTTCATCACGCAAATGCGCTTCAAGTGGATCACGAGCATGCATCTGGCGTGCAACTTCTTGGGCAAGTTCTGGAGTGAGTCCTCGCTCAATATAAATCTGCGCAAGCTCCATCAATTCACCATCTGGATCAACAGCTAAGTGATCGATCTCCATCTGCTTATCAGATTCCTCAACATCGTTCTGAGATCGTACTGAAACATATTCACCAACGGCCATCGACATTGCACCGGCAACAATTGCTGCAACTCCAGCAGTGATAAGAAAAGTATCTTTGCCCGGATTAGCAGCGGTAACACCGATCATCAAACTGGCAGTTGAAACTAAGCCATCGTTTGCGCCAAGAACGGCAGCTCGCAACCAACCTGCGCGATGGGCGCGGTGATGAACATTGCGCTGATAGACCGATTCAAGACCCATGCCTAAATCCTACCTGAGACATTGTGCTTGTGACGTATTCGCAAGAAGTAAGCCAACGCTAATGCGCCCACGGCGATACTCACCCATTCATTCTGGCGTAATCCAAAGAAGAGGTTAGCTGCATCGATTCGGATGCTCTCAATGAAGAAGCGTCCGAGGCAGTAACCGATGATATAGATCGCAAAAACTTGGCCCGGAAGGAACTTCTTACCAAAGAAAATTAAAATAATTGCAATGAGTGAACACCAGATCGCTTCATAGAGAAAGGTGGGATGAAAGGTTTCAAATGCTCTTAACGCGGATGGTCTTTTGGTGACGGGAACTTCTAGCGCCCACCAGGCATCTAGTGGTCTTCCAAAAAGCTCAACGTTAAACCAATTTCCAAAACGACCAATGGCCTGTGCAAAGAGAATCCCGGGAGCTAGCGCGTCGAGTAATACAGGAAAGTGCGGAAGAGAAATGTCTGGTCGCGTACGCCCGACTCGTCGTAATCCAACATATGCGCCAAGTGCACCCAGAGAGATGGCGCCCCAAATACCAAGCCCACCTTTCCAGATTGCAAAGATATCTAGGAACGATCCAGCGCTACCGAAGAAATCGCCGGGTGATGAAAGAACGTGATAGATCCGGCCCCCAATGATTCCGAATGGCACTGCGAAAATTGCGACATCTGCGACAACTGAAGTCAGGTTTGGATCATATGCACGCAGCCGCTTATCCCCTAGCCACACAGCAATTGCGATGCCCGCAATGATGCAGAGGGCGTAAAAATGGAAGTTGAATGGACCCACCTCGAAAGATGAGTGAGGAGGTGAAGGAATGTAGCGAGTAAACATCTGAGTACCCAAGTCCAAGTTCCGAGGCACAAGGCCTCAGAAATTACTTAGCTGCGGCCTCAACTGCAGCCTTGAATTCGTTGAGATCAAAGCCTGGTGATTGACGTTCCCACACCTTGCCGTTGATCAAAGTTGTAGGTGTACCACGAACTCCGTACCGGTCCATTGATTCGGTTGCGGCAACAACATTTACGAGCTTCGATCTGTTAGTGACACAATCGGCAAAAGTGCTTGAAGTGATCCCAATCTTTTTACCAATTGTGATGAGGTTTTCTGAGCTAAGAAATCCTGAGTTTTCAACTTGAGATTGAACGTCGTAGAGAGCCTTATGGAAATCAAGGAACTTATCTTCATCCACTGCGCAATAGGCAGCATTCGATGCAGCGATAGATTCATCATCTTTACTTCCATTGCCAAGGAATGAGAGTGGGTGGTAAGTCACTTGCGCCTTCTTCTCTGTAACCAATGAAGTCAAATAACCACCAATTGGATCCTCAAATAACTTACAGACCGGGCATTGAAAATCTTCGAATATATCAATTTTGATTGGAAGCCCAGCGTTGAAGACAATTCCATCACCTTCTGCAGGATCGACAGTCGCCGGTAATGTGCCGAGGGATTGAAAAGTATCGAGTGCGGTAAAGGCGGCGTCCTTCGCCTTATTTTCGCTCAACAAGCTGAATCCAGCGCCGACAACTACAACAAGTGTCACCATTCCAATAACAAGCCAGCGAGTAAATGGATCTCCGCTTTGTGACTTGACTGAATTCTTCTTTGGCTTACTCATTCCTGGTCCTCACTTGTGTGGTTAGTAGTTTCGGGCTTCTTCTCTAGCGAGAATTTTCCATAAGGGTACTTGAAGATGTAAAGACACATGCCCACGAATGCGAAATCACGCGCAATATCTACTGCATAGGCGATGCGGGCTTCGGTCGCCTGTGATGGGTCAATGGCTCCCCCACCCCCGAGACAGCCACAATCGATGAGCATTCCGCGAGCCCAGACGGAAGCGATTGCTCCAATGAACATGAGCATCAAGAGCGCACTTGCAATAGCAGCTGGTCGAATAAAGATTCCAAGAATGAGGAAGATTGCTAGTGCAACTTCGAACCAGGGCAAAATATATCCAGCAAAGTGGGCAAGATCAGTGGGAAGAATTTTGTATGCCGCAGTGGCGTTAGCAGATGCGGCAGGATCGAAAGCCTTTAATCCACCGGCATAAAGTAGGAAGCCGCCGAAGCCAATTCTAAAAGCTGTTGTTATCCACTCTTGCTTTGCAATAAGAAAATTCTTCATCGACCCTCACGAACTCCTAACGCCAACTCTTGCGCTAACTCTTTGACTGCGCGCAATCCCGCCGCCTCATCAGGTGCCTCAAGAAGAGCGTTGATAAAAGCTGAACCCACGATCACACCATCGGCATATGCTGCGACCGAGCGCGCTTGCTCACGATTTGATACTCCAAGTCCAACGCTAATTGGTGTGTCGGTAGTCTTACGAACGCGCGCAACTAATTCTGAAGCCGATGAGGAAACGCTCGTTCTTGTTCCGGTCACACCCATCATGCTCGCAGCATAAACAAAGCCACCACATTCACTTGTCACAACCGGAAGTCTGGAATCTGAGGTACTTGGTGCAACGACATAGATTCGATTAATTTTTGAGGCATCTGTAGCAGCGATCCATCCTTCGGATTCCTCAACTGTGAGGTCTGGGGTGATTACCCCAGATCCACCATGATCGGCTATTGCTTGTGCAAATTTATCTACGCCATATCGCTCAATTGGGTTCCAATATGTCATTACAACCGCAGCTACCCCGTGATCATGTGCACACTGCAGTGATTCAAAAACTTCTTTCGCACCAGTTCCTTGGCTTAGCGATTGCACTGCCGCCGCTTGAATTGTTGGGCCATCCATGACGGGATCGCTATAGGGAAATCCGATTTCAATTGCATCTACACCACCTTCGGCAAAAGCTGCGATGACTTTCTTGCAACCTTCGTGACTAGGAAAACCCGCAGGAATATAGGCAATAAGCGCCGCACGATTTTCACTCTTTGCCTTCGCCAGGACTCTATCGAGAGGGGTATCGAGTTCCATTTCTACAGTTCAATTCCAAAATATGCTGCAGCGGTTGCGACATCTTTATCTCCGCGACCAGATAAATTAATGAGAATTGTTGCGCTCGGTCCCAGCTCTTTACCCACTTGAAGTGCACCAGCTAGTGCGTGCGCTGTCTCAATCGCTGGAATTATTCCCTCGGTGCGACATAAAAGTGCAAATGCATCCATAGCTTCTGCATCAGTAATCGCGCGATACTGGGCGCGTCCGATGTCGTGGAGATAGGCATGCTCTGGTCCTACACCTGGATAATCAAGTCCTGCCGAGATTGAATGTGATTCAACCGTCTGGCCATTCTCATCTTGCAAAACATATGAACGAGTTCCGTGAAGAACTCCTGGAGTTCCACCAGTAATTGTGGCCGCATGCCTGCCGGTACTTACTCCGTCTCCGCCAGCTTCAAGGCCGATCAAGGCGACCTCAACGTCGTCGATGAAGGGGTGGAAAATTCCGATGGCATTTGATCCACCACCTACACATGCAAGCACCGCATCTGGCAGTTTGCCAGTGAGCTCCAAAACCTGAGCTCGGGCTTCTACGCCAATAATGCGATGGAAATCGCGAACCATCGTTGGAAATGGGTGTGGTCCTGCAACAGTTCCCAATAAGTAATGAGTGGTCTCTACATTGGTTACCCAATCGCGCATCGCCTCATTGATTGCATCTTTGAGAGTACGAGATCCGCTTGTCACAGGAACAACTTCTGCACCAAGTAATTTCATTCGTGCGACGTTAAGAGATTGACGCTTTGTATCTTCTTCGCCCATGTAGACAACGCAATCAAGTCCCATCAGCGCCGCTGCTGTCGCTGAAGCAACTCCGTGTTGGCCAGCTCCAGTCTCTGCGATGATGCGCTTTTTTCCCATACGTTTTGTCAGAAGTGCTTGACCTAAAACGTTATTGATCTTATGCGAGCCGGTGTGATTGAGATCCTCACGCTTGAGAATAATGCGAGCACCGCCTGCATGTGCTGCAAAACGTGGTACCTCTGTAATGATGCTAGGGCGACCTGTGTAGGTGCGATGTAAGTCTTCTAACTCTGCTATAAAAATGGGATCAATCGCGGCTGCCTTATGCGCCGCTTCAAGTTCTTCCAGTGCGCCAATAAGAGCTTCCGGAACAAAGCGACCACCGTAGGGACCAAAGTGGCCGATGATTTCCTTCGTATCGAGAGTCATAGACGTGAGGGTACTAGAGACCACGAAGGGTATGCAGTGCAGAAATTGGATCCCCTGCCCGCACCAGAGCCTCACCCACGAGGATTGCATCTGCACCGAAACTGCGGGCGAGTTCAACTTCAGCCCTGGCAGAGATACCGGATTCAGCCACCTTGATGATCTCTGCTGGGATTTCTGGAAGCAGCTCAACAAATGCGCTTTGATCGACCTCAAGTGTTTTGAGATTTCTAGAATTAATTCCAATTATTCTCGGAGATATTTCCATCGCCCGCTCTAACTCGTCATGGGTGTGGACTTCGATAAGACTTGCCATGCCGAGCTCAGTAGCCATTTCGTAATAATCGTTGAGTTGACGTGCAGAAAGTGCGGCCACTATGAGTAGGACAACGTCTGCACCATATGCCCGCGCTTCGTAAAATTGATATTCATCAACCATAAAGTCTTTACGCAGAATTGGAATTTCTACAGCACTTCGCACCGACTTAAGGTCAGCGAGAGAGCCACCAAATCTTCGCTCTTCTGTAAGAACGCTAATGATACTTGCGCCAGCTTGCTGGTATTGCTCAGCTAACTTCGCAGGATCCACAATCGCAGCTAGCGTTCCTTTGCTCGGAGAAGATCTCTTCACTTCAGCAATCACGCTAATCAGATCACCACGTAGCCCTGGATGTGCATCAATGACAGGGGGCGCACTCTCTAAATTCTCACGCAATTCACTAAGTGGAAGACGGCGTTTAGCCAAATCTTCTCGGACGCCAGCGATGATTGAATCAAGAACGCTCATGGTTTTGGCTCGTCGGTGGGATCGATTCCATGATCTTGGGCACTCCACGGAGTATCTACCTTGGGCTTACGTTCGTATCGCGATGAAAGCGAAAAATGTCTGCTCAAGAAAATCACAATGCCACCGATGATTACAGCACTGATACCGATAGGAAGTAGATCTTTCACTCTGCTGGCCTCATTACTTGAGCAGCGCTAATCGCGCCGAGAACAGCAGCGGCCTTATTCAGACACTCTTGATTTTCAGATTGTGGATCTGAATCTGCAACGATGCCCGCACCAGCTTGCACATACGCACGACCACCATAAATAAGAGCGGTGCGAATAGCGATACATGTATCGACATTGCCTGTGAAATCAAGATATCCGATCGCGCCTCCATAGAGCCCACGTCGATGCGGTTCTAGCGATTCAATGATCTCCATTGCGCGAGGCTTTGGCGCTCCAGAGAGTGTGCCGGCGGGAAATGTTGCAAAGAGTGCATCGACGCCAGTTTTATCTTTTGCCAGCGTTCCCGTCACGGTTGAGACAATGTGCATCACATGTGAATATCGCTCGACGCTCATGAAATCAACGACTTCAACTGATCCTGCAGCACATATCCGACCTAAATCATTTCTGCCAAGATCTACCAACATCAAATGCTCTGCACGCTCTTTCGGATCTGCAAGAAGCTCTTCACCCAATCGCTTATCTTCTTCAGGAGATGATGAGCGTTTGCGTGTGCCGGCGATTGGGTGCACCATCACCTGGCCTTGCGTCACTTTAACCAGCGCTTCTGGACTTGATCCAACAACATCTACTCCATCTTCAAATCTGAAGAGATACATATATGGGGATGGATTGTGTAGCCGCAGCATGCGATAGACATCAATTGCATCGGCGGTGCACTCCATTGAAAAGCGTTGTGATAAAACGATTTGGAATGCTTCACCAGCAAGAATCTCTTCCTTTGCAAGGCCAACCTTTGCGATGAACTCTTCCTGACTTATATTCCGATCAAAGATTGGCTCAGAATGTGAACTTATATATGCGATATGTCCTTCAAGTGGGGCTGCGAGTTCGCGCTGCATTCGATCTAAGCGATTCTGCGCATCCTCATATGCTTCATCTATGCGGTCATTGCTTCCATCCCAGTTAATTGCATTTGCAATCAAAGTGATGGTGCCCTCGGCATGGTCCACAACTGCAAGATCACTCGTCAACATAAAGGCAATTTCTGGAAGTGGAATATCTTTGACCGCTAATGAAGGTAATTTCTCTAGCCCTCTCACACTGTCATAGCTCATATATCCAACGAGACCACCAGTAAGAGGTGGCAGTCCTGCAATCTTCGGGGAACGCAGATGAGACGCTGAGAGACGGAGCGCTTCCAAAGGATCAATTCCTTGTGGCGCACCAGCTGGTGCGATACCAATCCAATGTGCGCTGCCATCTTTCTCGCTCAGCGTCGCCTGAGAGTGCGCTCCAATAAATGAATAGCGTGACCACGCACCGCCATGTTCAGCCGATTCAAGGAGGAAGGAGCCCGCTGAATATCCAGTCAACTTGCGATAGACACCAAGTGGAGTTTCACCATCTGCTAAAAGTTTTCTATAAACAGGAATCACGTTGTACGTGGATGCATACTCTCTAAATTCTTGAAGATTCATAGGATCACGTGCTAATTGTTCTCATCTTTAGCTGGATAAATTTCGCGATGGAAGCAGGTAAATTCTCCTGTGTGGCAAGCCGAACCTTCTTGCTCTACGTGAAACAAAATTGCATCCCCATCGCAATCAACGGAGATCGAGACTACTTTTTGAAGGTGGCCTGAGGTTTCACCTTTCTTCCAAAGCTGGTTACGCGAGCGGCTGAAATATGTTGCAAAACCAGAGTCAATCGTCATCGCTAGAGATTCTGTATTGACGTAGGCGAGCATTAATACCTCACCAGAGAGACTGTCTTGAGCAATGGCAGGTATCAAGTCATCGGAGTTCTTGAGAAGTTCAAGAATCGCAGGAGAAAGAGAGAGGCTCACGGGGTAATTGTGCCTTAGGTCAGAGCGCTCGTGCGCACGGAATATCCATGCTCAGATAAGTACTTCTTCACATCGGTAATGCGATGAACTCCAAAGTGAAAGACGCTCGCGGCCAAGAGAGCATCTGCCCCTGCCTCAATTGCAGCTGCGAAGTCCTCGAGCGATCCTGCTCCCCCGCTAGCGATAAGTGGAAGTGATGAGATCTCGCGAACTCTGGAAATCATTCCAATGTCATACCCCGCCCGCGTTCCATCTGCATCCATCGAGTTAAGAAGAATTTCGCCAACACCGAGCGCTGTTGCTTTCTCAATCCAGTCAAGTGCATCGATGCCAGCGCTGGTTCGTCCACCATGAGTGGTGACTTCAAAGCCTGAAATTGTTCGCGCTCTGCGAGCATCCACAGATAAGACAAGGACTTGAGTTCCAAAGCGATCTGCGATCTCAGAAATTAATTCAGGGCGAGCTATCGCTGCGGTATTGACAGAAACTTTATCTGCTCCAGAACGAAGTAATCGATCGACATCATCGACTGTTCTTATTCCTCCACCCACTGTCAAGGGGATGAATACCTGCTCGGCAGTTCTACTAACAACGTCATATGTTGTCTCCCGATTTGCAACACTAGCTGAAATATCTAAAAAGGTGAGCTCGTCAACGCCTTCGCTATCGTAGAGTTTTGCCATCTCAACAGGATCGCCCGCATCAACGAGATCGGTGAAGTTCACACCTTTAACTACGCGCCCCTCATTAACATCAAGGCAAGCGATGATTCGAGAAGATAGAGTCATGATCGAGTTACTTCCAGCGCTTGTTCGAGAGTAAACGCGGCTGCATAGAGAGCCTTGCCAACAATCGCTCCCTCAACACCAATCTCAGTAAGGGCACAAAGCGCTTTGATATCTTCCAGACTAGAAATTCCACCACTTGCTACCACTGGTTTCTTAGTTGCAGCGCATACCTCTTTAAGTAACTCTAAATTTGGGCCCTGTAGCGTTCCATCCTTAGTTACATCAGTAACGACGTATCGTGCGCAACCATCTGACTCTAAGCGAGCCAAGGTTTCAAAAAGGTCGCCGCCCTCTTGTGTCCACCCTCGTGCGGCGAGAACATGTCCACGTACATCTAGGCCAACAGCGATGCGATCACCGTGTTCTGCAATTACACGAGAAGTCCACTCAGGATTTTCCAGAGCGGCAGTTCCCAGATTGACTCTGCGGCATCCAGTGGCAAGGGCACGCTTCAGTGAATCATCATCACGAATTCCACCTGATAACTCAACATCGATATCCAATCTACCGACGACCTCTGCTAGCAAGGCACTGTTCTCCCCGCGGCCAAAGGCTGCATCTAAATCAACGAGGTGTAACCACTGTGCGCCTGATTTCTGAAAATCAAGAGCCACTTCGAGTGGAGAGCCATAAACACTTTCGCGTGCGAGCTCACCCTGAACTAGGCGAACTGCGCGCCCATCTTTCACATCTACTGCTGGCAGGAGCTCAAGAAAGTTCATAACGTTTTACTCCAATTCTTGATCAGCACAAGGCCAGCGCGTCCTGATTTCTCAGGGTGAAATTGTGTTGCACTGAGTGCACCATCTTCTGTTGCAGCAAGAAATTTTTCTCCGTGAGTGGCGTAGGTATTAACTGCCCCAGGTAACTCACGCGCTGCATATGAATGCACGAAGTAGAAGGATTCTCCTTCAACGCCAGCAAATAGCGCAGAGTGAGAATCTGGTTCAACGCTATTCCAGCCCATATGCGGCAGGATCGGTGCATGTAACTTGCGCACTGATGTTGGCCACATGTTGATTCCAGAATGAATACCATTCTCATCACTATCTGCGAAGAGAACTTGCATCCCAATACAAATACCGATCGTTGGACGTGATTGCTTAAAACGTGCATGAATTACTTCAGCAGCCTTGATCTTATTGAGTCCATTCATACAAGCAGAGAATGCACCTACTCCGGGAACGACCAATCCAGCTGCCTCACGTGCTACATCTAGATCGGAAGTCAGAACGACATCATGACCAGATGTTTCAAAAGCTCGAGCTGCTGATCGAAGATTACCTGAACCGTAATCCAGAATTGCAATTGTTGAAATTAGAGTGAACCTTTTGTTGAAGGAATACCGCTGACTCGTCCATCAAGAGCCACTGCATCACGAAGTGCACGAGCAACAGCCTTGAATTGCGCTTCAAAGACATGGTGTGCATTGCGTCCCTCAAGAACACGAATATGGAGTGCGATGTGTGCTTCGGCAACAATGGATTCCCAAATGTGCTTGCCTAAAGTTGTATCAAATGTTCCGATGAGCTCGACGATCTCTGGTTGACGGTGAACAAGATATGGACGACCTGATAGGTCAACTGCTACCTGAACAAGTACTTCATCCAATGGAACCATCGCATCACCAAAGCGGCGAATACCAGTCTTATCACCGAGAGCTTCGCGAAGAGCTTGTCCGAAAGCAAGGGATGTATCTTCAACGGTGTGGTGAGAGTCGACATCAACATCGCCCTCAGTCTTTACGGTGAGATCAAAGCCTGAGTGTTTTCCAAGTTGAGAGAGCATGTGATCGAAGAAGGGCACTCCAGTATCAACGTTGATCTGGCCGCTTCCATCGAGGTTGAGTTCGACATGAACTTTGGACTCTTTTGTCTTTCGTTCAACGCGTGCAGTTCTCATGATTTCTCCTTAGCCAAGCACTCTCGTAGCGCATGTAGAAACTTTTCATTTTCGGCGCCGGTGCCGATTGTGGTGCGTAAGTACCCTGATAATCCCACATCTCGAATCAAAATTCCTCGATCAAGCATCTCCTGCCATAACTGCGCCGATGAAGATGTAAAGCCTGTGAAGAGAAGGAAATTAGCCTGACTTGGAAGCACGGTGAGCCCCATCTCGCGTAGTGACGCTGCAACTAGATCTCGCTCTGCCCGCAGTTGGGCAACTCCGGAGAGCAGCTCGTCTTTGAAATCTAAGGCCACTAAGGCGGCCCCTTGAGTAAGAGTGCTCAAGTGATACGGCAATCTGACCAACATCATCGCTTCAACTACTGATGGGTGCGCAAGTAAATATCCCACGCGAGCACCAGCAAATGAGAATGCTTTACTCATTGTGCGAATGACAACAATCTGCGGATATTTGGTGATGAGAGTTACTGCCGATGCCTCATTAGAGAATTCAGCGTAGGCCTCATCGACCACGAGTAGGCCTGGAACTGATTGTGCGATTTTCTCGATATCGCCTATCGAAATCGATTCACCTGTTGGATTATTGGGAGTTGTGATGAAGGTCAGAGCCGGTGCTGTCTCTGTTATCTGAGTTATTGCGCTATCCACATCGAGTGAAAAATCCGAGCGCCGTCTGCCATCTACCCACTGTGTCGATGTCACGCGAGCAATGAGTGGGTGCATTGAGTATGAAGGAAGAAAGCCAATTGCACCGCGATCTCCAAATGCCAGAAATAAGGATTGAATGATTTCATTGCTTCCATTTGCAACCCACACGTGAGAAGCCGACAATGATGTCCCTGATAGATCGTTGATATAACTTACTAAACCGGATCGAAGTGCACGTGCATCACGGTCAGGGTATCGATTAAGGCTCGTAGCAACTTCTGCAACTCGCGCTGCAATCGCCGAAACAAGTTCAGGTGAAAGAGAGAAGGGATTCTCATTTGTATTAAGGGATGCCTCTGCCTCAACCTGTGGTGCTCCATAGGCAGATAGCGGAGCAAGAGATTCTCGTAGCGGCAGCCATGTGGGCCAACGTGAATCGGTCATCGATCTTCCAAACGCGCACTCATGGCTTGACCATGCGCTGGTAGATCTTCTGCCTGCGCAAGTGTGATGACGGTGGGCGCAATATCTCTAAATGCGCTCTCGCTGTACTCGATGAAGTGAAGCCCGCGAAGAAATGTTGCAACAGAGAGGCCACTACTGTGACACGCACATCCCCCTGTAGGTAAAACGTGGTTAGAGCCAGCTGAGTAATCACCTAGTGAAACTGGAGTAAATGGGCCGATAAATACAGCACCAGCATTTCTAATCCTTGCGCTATCGCTACGAGCATCTTTAGTTTGAATTTCAAGGTGCTCGGCGGCATAGGCGTTGACCACATCAATTCCTTGCGCAATATCATCAACAATTGCAATGGCACTCTGAATTCCAGAGAGGGCGGTTGTGATGCGTTCTGAGTGCTTTGTGAGTGTAATTTGTCTTGCAAGTTCTTTCTCGACTGCATCAGCGAGAGCGATTGAAGGCGTTACTAAAACTGCAGCAGCAATGACATCATGCTCTGCTTGACTAATCAGATCAGCTGCAACATTTCTGGCATCTGCTGTCTCATCTGCAAGAATTGCAATTTCTGTTGGGCCCGCCTCTGAATCAATACCAATCACGCCACGTAGCGCACGCTTTGCAGCAGCAACATAGATATTGCCTGGCCCGGTAACCATGTCGCATTTTTCACAGAGATCCTTCATTCCATAAGCAAAGAGGGCTACTGCTTGTGCGCCACCCACTGCGTAAACCTCGGTGATTCCAAGAAGTGCACACGTTGCAAGAATGGTTGGGTGTGGCAATCCCCCATGATCTTTCTGTGGTGGCGAAGCAACAGCGATGCTTTCAACCTGTGCGATTTGAGCTGGAATAACATTCATCATCACACTTGATGGATAGACAGCACGTCCGCCAGGTACATAGAGACCGACGCGATCGACAGGGATCCAACGCTGCGTAACAGTTCCGCCATCAACAACTTTTGTCGTGTGTGGCTCGCGCACTTGATCATTATGCACTTTTCGAATTCGCTCAATCGAAATTTCTAAGCTTCGACGAATTTCAGGATCTAGATCGGTGAGAGCTGCACTGAGTGCACTCTGTGGAACTCGAAGTGAAGGTGGCCGTACGCCATCGAACTCCTCACCCAGAGCGTAAAGATCCTCTACTCCACCGCTTTTTACACGGTCCAAAATAGGAGCGATCAATTTCATCGCTTCATTGACATCAAGGGTTGCGCGAGGCAAGAGGTCTTGGACCTCGGCCTTGGAGTGGCGAACACCGCGCAGATCAACTCTTCGAATCATTAGGACAGTCTACTTTGAGTAGCCACTCGGAAGAGGCGCGAATTCGCGTGATCAGCTACGTACGAGGCAATCTGGTCCGAGAATGCTCTTGAGGTCAGCGCTCAGACTCGGCGATGATGTGACGAGGGCGTCAATCTTCATTGTGGTGCTCTTACCTGAATCTTCAATATGGAGATGCACTTCGCGTTTGCCAGGATGCGACCTGAGAATCTCTTTCACTCTCTCAACAATGGGCGGAGTGCACTGTGAAATTGGAAGAGAGATCAGCAAGGGACCTACTGGCCCGCTAGAAACATCAAGGGAAGTCATCTCAACTGCGCTAAATCGCACTTGCTCATCTCTGCGATCGACACGACCACGAATAGTGACGATGCGATCTTCTACAAGAGTGAGCGCGTACTGAATATAAGTTTTGGCAAAGAAGAGAACTTCTAGCGAGCCCTCAAGATCTTCGACAGTGACGATCGCCCAGGAAGATCCAGTCCGCGAAACTTTTCGTGAGATCCCAGTAATCAACCCGCCGATGGTGACAAATCCATCGTGTGCTCCCCCGTCATCGACAAGGGCGCTGATAGACATATCTGTATTCGAGCGAAGAATGTGTTCGACACCTAATAGCGGATGATCTGAGACATAGAGTCCGAGCATTTCGCGTTCGAATGCAAGGAGGGTGGACTTATCCCACTCCCCTTGTGGAATATCGATTTCAAGACCACTCATTGCAGAGGTTGCGATATCTCCAAAGAGATCAAATTGACCGATAGCCTCTGCTCGTTTGCTCTCGATCACAGCATCGATTGCCTCAAGGTGAATTGCAACCAGAGCCTTTCGGTGATGGCCAAGATCATCAAATGCACCCGCTTTGATTAGAGATTCGATTGTTTTCTTATTGCAGACCTGTGCATCAACTTTGGCAAGAAAATCTCCAAAGGATGCAAAATTTCCTTGAGCTGCACGTGCACTCTTAATCGATGCAACTACTCCTTCTCCCACATTGCGAATAGCAGCAAGGCCAAAGCGAATATCTTTCCCACGTGGGGTGTACTCAGAATTTGATTCATTGACATCTGGAGGCAGAACTTTAATTCCCATCCGTCGACATTCTGAGAGATAGAGCGCTGATTTATCTTTATCATCGCGAACACTTGTGAGAAGGGCAGCCATGTACTCGGTCGGATAGTTCGCTTTGAGATAGGCAGTCCAGAACGAGACAACTCCATAACCGGCTGAGTGTGCTCGGTTAAATGCGTAATCTGAGAATGGAATAAGAACTTCCCAGAGTCTCTTAATAGCAGCATCGCCAAATCCATTAGCTTTCATTCCCGCCTCAAATGGAATGTACTCAGTATCTAGAATCTCTTTATTCTTCTTTCCCATCGCCTTACGCAAAAGATCTGCACGACCGAGGGAGAAGCCAGCCACTTTTTGGGCAATTGCCATTACCTGCTCTTGGTAGACAATGAGGCCGTAGGTATCGCCCAAAATATCTGCCAACGGAAGATGAAGTTCTGGATGAATAGCTTCAACCGGCTTGCGACCATTCTTACGGTCTGCATAGTTGTTATGTGCGTTCTCACCCATAGGCCCAGGGCGATAAAGCGCAATCACAGCTGAAATATCTGCAAACGAATCTGGTGACATGCTGCGAAGAAGAGCGCGCATTGGTCCACCGTCGAGCTGGAAGACACCTAACGTGTCTCCTCGCCCAAGTAATTCAAATGTCTTTGCATCACTGAGCGGTAGATCCTCAAGTACAACATCGATTCCGAGATTGAGCTTTATATTCTCTAGTGCATCATCTAAGACAGAGAGATTTCGTAGTCCCAAGAAATCCATCTTGAGCAGGCCAGTGGCTTCACACGCACCCATATCAAATTGAGTAATGATCGCGCCATCTGCTTCACGACGATGAATAGGAATAACATCAAGGAGCGGTTCGCGCGAAAGAATGACGCCCGCAGCATGTACGCCCCACTGGCGCTTAAGTCCCTCTAAGCCACGGGCAAGATCTACAACGCGCTTAGAGTCGACATCACTTTCATAGAGTGTGCGGAATTCTCCAGCTTCACCATGTCGAAGGTCATCTTTATCAAATATTCCACCGAGAGTGATGTCCTTGCCCATAACTGAAGGCGGAAGTGCTTTGGTGAGTTTTTCACCAATAACGTAGGGATAACCGAGAACACGCGTGGCATCTTTGAGAGCTTGTTTAGATTTAATTGTTCCGTAGGTGATGATCTGAGCAACACGGTCATCACCATACTTCTGTGTTGCATATCGAATCATCTCCGATCTGCGACGTTCGTCGAAGTCAAGATCAATATCTGGCATTGAGATTCGCTCTGGATTAAGGAAGCGCTCGAAAAGTAGCCCATGTTCGATTGGGTCTAACCCAGTAATTCCAAGTGCGTAGGCAACAAGTGAACCTGCAGCAGATCCACGCCCTGGACCTACGCGAATTCCAACTTCACGCGCATGCGAGCAGAGATCTGCAACCACCAGGAAGTATCCGGGGAATCCCATCTTGATCATTACATCGAGTTCATAATCCAGTCGAGAAAGATGTTCTGGTGTTGCACGATCTCTCATACGTTTCGTTAAGCCCTCATGAGAGAGAGTTCTAAGCCAGGAATCTTCAGTCTGGCCGGCTGGAACTTCAAATTGAGGTAAAAGATTTTCGCCTTCGCGCAGTGTGACGTTGCAACGCTCTGCAATAAGCAAGGTGTTATCACATGATTCAGGAATATCTTTGAAAAGCTCACGCATCTGCGCAGCAGTCTTTACATAGAACTCACTATTATCGAATTTAAAGCGCTTGGGATCGGCCAAAGTTGATCCAGATTGAACACAGAGAAGTGCCTCGTGTGCTGCGGCATCTTCGTGGAATGTGTAGTGCAGATCGTTAGTTGCAAGTAGTGGCAGGTTGAGCTCTTTACCTAACTTGAGAAGATCCGCCTTCACCCGATTTTCAATGTCGATCCCGTGATCCATTACCTCGAGATAAAAATTTGCAGCTCCGAAGATATCTCGGTAATCACTTGCTGCACGAAGTGCCTCTCGATAATTTCCCATACGTAGCCGCGTCTGAATTTCACCGCCGGGACAACCTGTTGTTGCGATGAGGCCATCTGCATATCGAGAGAGAAGTTCGCGATCCATACGCGGCTTGTAGTAATAACCTTCAAGAGAGGCAAGGGATGAGAGGCGGAAGAGGTTTGCTAGCCCTTGATTATTTTCAGCCAAGATTGTCATGTGCGTATACGCACCACCTCCTGAAACGTCATCTTCACCACCGCTTGCCCACTGCACTCGTTTTTTATCGTGGCGTGATTCTGGAGCGACGTAGGCTTCAATACCGATGATGGGTTTTACGCCGACCTTTGTCGCCTGCTTATAAAATTCAAATGCTCCGAAAACATTTCCATGATCTGTCATGGCAATCGCCGGCATTTCTTGACGGGCAACTTCGGCTACTAAATCCCCCACGCGCGCCGCACCATCGAGCATCGAGTACTCGGTGTGGACGTGTAGATGCACAAATGAATCTGAAGGATTGCCGCTCATAGGCTGGCTAAATTAGCACTTACGGAATGACTGCATCGGATAGCAACGCCAGACAAGCCTGAAGGTCATCTGGATAGTCAGCCTTGAACTCCATCTGCTCTTCAGTGATGGGATGAGTAAAACGTAGCTCTTTGGCGTGAAGCCACGGTCGCGCCATCTGCAGCGACTTAGCTAGGACTGGATCAGCCCCATAGGTGGTGTCACCAACCAATGGATGATTGAGCGCGCTGAAGTGGACACGAATTTGATGTGTACGTCCGGTTTCAAGTTCAACCTTGATCATGCTCACTGAACGGTAATACTCGATCAGTTCATAATGCGTGATGCTCTCTTTACCATCAGCGACAACGGCAAATCGGTGATCAATTTTAGGATGTCGATCGATAGGTGCATCAATTGTCCCCGTCGGCGGATCAATATGTCCTTGGATGAGTGCATGATAAGTCTTATCAACACTTCGTGTACGAAATGCTTCTTTCAATACTGTAAATGCCCGATCCGTCTTGGCAACAACCATCAAGCCACTAGTACCTACATCTAGACGATGAACAATTCCAGTGCGCTCAGCTGCTCCCGATGTTGAAATGGTGTAACCAGCTGCAGCTAGCGCTCCAACAACTGTAGGTCCATGCCACCCTGGACTTGGGTGAGCAGCACATCCCACAGGTTTATTGATGACGAGAATGTGGTCATCGTTATAGACAAGTTCTAAACCTTCTAAAGGCGTCAGTGGGATTGGCTCGCGCTCGATTGTCTCTGGAAGCAATACATCAATTACTTGTGCAGCGCTGACGCGATCTGACTTTCCTAACGCCTTGCCTTCGCAGGTGATATCTCCATCTTCGATCAACCGCACGATCGCAGATCGGGAAAGCCCTAAGACTCGAACAAGTGCGCTATCGATACGTTCTCCAGCAACGCCCTCAGGGACGCTCAGCGTTCGTAATTCTCTAGCCACAATTCTCCCCGACTACTTCTGCGCGCCTGGTGGGGCAAAAGGAGGAATCTCCTTAGCGATTAAGAGTACTGATAGTAACGCTGCGCAGACTATGGCCATATCGGCAACGTTAAATACCGGCCAGCGTGGAAGCTCAATCCAATCGATGACATGTCCATTAAATATTGATGGTTGCCTAAAAATTCGATCTGTAAGATTTCCTAGAATGCCACCCAGAGCAAGGCCTAAGACTGCTGCCCACCAAAGATGCGCAATCTTGATTGCGTAGTAGGCAATTACGCCAACTGCCAGAAGAGCAAGAATTGTGAAGATGAAGGTAAAACTTGTTGCAAAGCTAAATGCTGCACCAGGGTTAAAGACCAAACGTAGTTGAAGGGCTGATCCGATGACTTTGATTGGTTCTACTTGGCTCAGATTGTTCAGCGCCCACACTTTTGTTGAGTAATCAATGAGCCAGACGAGAGCTGCAAGAAAGTAGAGGCGTTGCCAGTAAGAAGTAGATCTTGCCAGAGGCACCTTTAGCGTCGCTCTTCTTTCTGCTTACAGATCATGCAAAGAGTTGCTCGTGGAAATACTTGTAGACGTTCTTTGCCAATGGGGTTTGAACAATCTTCACAAATGCCATAGCTCTTACTATCGATGCGATCGAGTGCTCGCTCTGTCTGTAAAACCATATCGCGTGCATTGATGACAAGTGACATCTCATGTTCGCGTTCAAAGGTCTTTGTGCCAGAGTCGGCTTGATCATCGCCTGCACCTTCACCAGAATCTGCGATCAACTCTTCCATCTCGGTCTCAATCAATACAAGCTCATGCTTGAGGCGAAGCAATTCTTTCGAAAGTTCGATCCGCATTGCCTTGAGCTCTGCAGCGCTCCATGGGGTTTCCCCCGCTGATGCGGTGACAGGTGTGGGGGCGGATTTGATTGGCTTCAGTGGAGCAACTTTCTTCCCACTCTTAACTGGCCGTGGTGGCGGCGGCATCACAAGTCGACGCTCTTCAATGACAGGTGCTGCAACGGGAGCAATGACGGTAGCGACAGAGACTGTCTGCGACTTTTCATCAACGGTCAGCGTTGGCTTCCCAGCTTTAGATGGAAAAGGTCGACCTGGTGCGCTCTTCTTTAGCGGAGCCTTCGCAGGCGCTTTCTTTGCTGGAACTTTTTTAGCAGCAACTTTCTTAACCGGCGCTTTCTTTGCAATTTTCTTTGCAATTTTCTTCGCAGGTGCTTTCTTGGCTACCCTTTTAACTGGTTTAACTGCAGCTTTCTTGGCAGGGGCCTTCTTGGCGGGAGCTTTCTTCGCCGCCTTCTTGACTACCTTTTTTGCTGACACGCCGCGCACCTTATGCGCTTTTTCGACTTCTACCAAATATGCCACTCGTTGAACAGGCTATAAATATTGACCTACTCAAAGTGCAGGGGCGATTGCAGCAGGTGAAGTGCTCTGCATTAGACTCGACACCCTCATGAGCTCACAATTTCGCCCACTCGCAGCCCAGATTGACCTGCCTGCGATGGAGCACTCAATCCTTGCGATGTGGGCTGACCAATCAATTTTTGAGCGATCACTCAAGGCGCGTGAAGGCCAGATCCCATGGACTTTTTACGAAGGCCCACCCACTGCCAATGGAATGCCCGGAACACACCATATTGAGGCTCGTGTATTTAAGGATGTCTTTCCTCGTTTTCATACGATGAAGGGGAAGTTTGTTACTCGAAAAGCAGGCTGGGATTGTCACGGCCTTCCCGTTGAAATTGCAGTCGAGAAAGAGTTGGGATTTTCAGGCAAGGGCGATATCGAAAAATTTGGTATCGCTCCCTTTAACGACAAGTGTCGAGAGTCAGTCACGCGACATGTAGGTGCCTTTACAACTATGACGGAGCGCATGGGCTTCTGGGTTGATTTTGATCAAGCGTATTGGACGATGTCACCGGAGTATGTGGAAAGTGTCTGGTGGTCGCTGAAAGAGATCTGGAAGAAGGGTCTGCTTGTACAAGACCATCGCGTTGCTCCTTACTGTCCACGATGTGGCACAGGTCTTTCAGATCACGAGTTAGCGCAAGGGTATGAAACTGTCACTGATCCTTCAGTCTTTATCCGCTTTCCCATTACCTCTGGTGAGTTAGTCGCTCTCAAAGCATCGCTTCTCGTATGGACAACTACTCCTTGGACACTAGTTTCAAATACTGCAATCGCTGTTCACCCAGATGTTGATTATGTGGCAGCCCGAGTCACCCACGAAGAAGCCTCCGAAGTTCTCGTTGTAGCAGAGGCGCTGACCGGTAGTTTGATTGGGGATGTAGAGATTCTCAAAACCTTTAAGGGTTCATCACTTGAGCGAGTGGCATATTTGCGCCCATTGGACTTTGTCGAAATCCCTGACGCACACTTTGTTGTCCTAGCAACCTATGTCACTACCGAAGATGGAACTGGCCTTGTGCATCAAGCACCAGCATTCGGTGCCGATGACTTACAAGTATGTCGCAGCTATGGATTGCCTGTCGTTAACCCAATCGCTCCTAACGGAACATTCCTACCAGAGGTTCCAATGATTGGCGGTCTCTTCTTTAAAGATGCAGATAAGCCACTTGTGAAAGAGCTTAAATCTCGTGGCGTACTTTATAAGCACCTTCAATATGAGCACACATATCCTCACTGCTGGCGTTGTCACACAGCGCTGATCTATTACGCGCAACCATCGTGGTACATCCGCACTACATCTATCAAGGATGCTCTCATCCGTGAAAATGAAAAGACTAATTGGCATCCGGAGACCATTAAGACCGGTCGATATGGTGATTGGCTCAACAACAACATTGACTGGGCCCTTTCACGAAACAGATTCTGGGGAACTCCCCTACCAATCTGGCGATGTGAAAATAAGCATGAGGTCTGCGTGGATTCGCTGAAAGAACTTAGCCAACTAGCCGGAGCAGATTTACTCGAGTTAGATCCACATCGTCCATACGTTGATGACATCACCTTCGCATGTGCAGAATGTACGAGCACGATGGTTCGAGTCCCAGAAGTGATTGACTGTTGGTTTGATTCTGGTGCGATGCCATTTGCCCAATGGGGTTACCCACATAAGGAGGGCTCGAAGGAGAAGTTTGAAGCGGCCTATCCTGCCGACTTTATCTGTGAAGCGATCGACCAAACCCGCGGCTGGTTCTACACGCTGATGACCATTGGAACCTTAGTCTTTGATGAATCCTCTTATAAGGATGTGCTCTGCCTAGGCCACATCCTTGATAAAGATGGGCGCAAGATGAGTAAGCATCTAGGAAATGTCCTAGAGCCCATTGCGTTGATGGATCAACACGGAGCAGATGCTGTGCGTTGGTACATGCTGGCAGCTGGATCTCCCTGGTCTGCTCGCCGAGTCGGCCATGATGCGATTAGCGATGTTGTGCGAAAGACACTTCTGACGTACTGGAACACAATCTCCTTTCACTCGCTCTATGCCCACGCATCCAACTTTGATCTTGCTCAATCGCCTGCAGTTAAAGATCGTTCGTTGATGGATCACTGGATTTTATCTGAGCTCAATATCCTGATTGAAGAAGTAGATAAGGCATATACCGAATTTGATTCACAACAAGCAGGTCGAGTACTTGCCCGATTTATCGATGATTTATCTAACTGGTATGTGCGTCGCTCTCGACGTCGCTTCTGGGATGGAGATGTTGCTGCTCTAGCCACGCTCCATGAATGCCTCGAGATTTTGACTCAACTTCTTGCGCCGATGGTTCCATTTATCGCAGAGCATGCATGGCAAGAATTGATCCGCCCCGCTCGTACTGAGGCTGAAGCCTCTGTTCATCTGACAGATTTTCCTGTCGCAGATCCACAATTGATCAATCGCAATCTGAGTACACAGGTTGCTATGACTCGTCGAGTCGTTGAACAAGGTCGAGCAGCTCGTGCAGAATCTGGAATCAAGATTCGACAACCGCTGGGGCGCGCCCTCATCTCAGCAGCTGGATGGGACAAACTCCCCGATGAAATGAAAGATCAGATAGCGGATGAACTCAATGTCATGAATCTTGCTGATATCGCAGATGCTGATGGTGATCTTGTAGATATCTCAATTAAGGCCAACTTCAAATCTCTCGGTGCAAAATATGGCGCAGATGTTCAGGCTGTTGCCAAGCTGATTGCCGCGGCCGATGCGACTCTGCTTGTGAATACTCTTCGGAGCCAGAGCAGTGCAACGGTTGGAACCTTTGAGATTGATCTTGGCGATTTAGTCGTCACTGAAGTTCCAAAGAGCGGATGGATGGTTGCAAGTCACGACGGTGAGTCTGTAGCCCTTGATTTAGCGCTTACCCCAGAGCTCATTGAAGCTGGTCTGGTCCGGGAAGTAATCCGCTTTATTCAAGAGCGACGCAAGAGCGACGGGCTCGATATTTCAGATCGCATCACGATTATCTACAACGCTCTACCCCAAATCGTTGCTGCGATTTCTGCACAAGATTCTCAGATCTGTGGTGAAGTGCTTGCGATTTCAATTACTCGCGATGAGTCAATCGAAATGGGCGAGAATGAACTTGGTATCGCCCTTACTCTTAAGAAAGCTTAAAGAGCCACTCGCACAATAGTTGATGCGAAATTGAGTGCGAGCAAAAGTACGATAAAGGCCAGGTCTATAGATACTCCACCTAATCTCAGCGGTGGAATAAACCGTCCAACAAACTTCATCGGTGGATCTGTAATTGCGTAGACAATTTCAAAGAGTGCAATCACACCACTCTTAGGACGCCAATTTCGTGCAAACATCCTTACATAATCGATGATCAGGCGAGCAAAGAGTATCCACTTCAACAAAGTGAGAAGATTAAGGATTAGTTCTTTAAACATAAGAGTTAAGAGTAATTACTTAGCTCTGATTGTAAAAACTTGCCTGTGCATAAGCAGCTTTATCTTCAGTGCGCACGATTACATTTGCTGGTGAAATAAGAAATACGACGCTGGTAATTTTTTCAATCCTACCTCGAAGTCCAAAAGCTAAACCACTTGCAAAATCTACTAGTCGCTTACGCTCTGATTCATCCATGTCATCGAGATTGATGATCACTGGATTACCTTCGCGATAGTGCTCTGCCATTTGACGCGCATCTGAATATGAACGTGGATGCAGTGTCACGATGTTGTATGAAGGTTCAAGATCTAGAACTGGCTCCACCTCAACGGGGGTGCGCCCACCAATAACGGTCACTCCATTTGTCGAAGTTGTCGACGTTGTCAACGTAGTCGTGGTTATAGGTTTGACTCGTTCGTCGCGACCTGCTTTTGGCTTAGCTTCTCCGGTAGCTCCCTCTGGACCATCAACGAGGCCGAGGTACTCCATGACTTTATTGAGTGCTGACATGACGATAATTTTACGCGTGAGGAGCGCGGGGACCGAGTATTTGGCTACCTACGCGAATGTGTGTCGCACCATGGGCGATAGCAATCTCATAATCACCGCTCATTCCTGCAGATAACGATTGTGCAGACGGAAACTCTTGGCGAAAGTGCTGGGCTAATTCAGCCACTTCAGAAAATGCCTTTTCTGGCTCGGCTTGGACGGGTGGAACAACCATCAACCCGGCAAGGTCTAAATATTTTGTGGAAGAAATCGCCTGACCGAGGGCCAATAGATCATCTCCCCTGACTCCGGCCCTGGTGCTATCTCCATCGAGTGAAATCTGAATAAAAATATTCAATCGTTTCTCAGGAATTTCGCCGACAGCTCGATCGAATTTTGGGACATGGGAGAGATCATCCAATGAATGAACCGTATGGGCCCACGAAGAGATAGCAGCGATCTTGTTACTCTGAATCTGACCTTGAAAATGCCAATGTGCCGGTACGAGAGCTGATTTTTCTAGACCTTCAGCGCTCCTGTTTTCGCCAAAATCAGTGACACCTAATTGGTAGAGAATCTCAACATCGCTGGTCGGATAGGTCTTAGTGACTGCGACAAGAGTGAGCTCCTCTACCGTGCGAGAGGCCTTCGCTGTAGCGTCAAGGATGCGCGATCGCACATCTGCAAGGGAGCGCGAAAGCTCTGCCTTGCGATCGAGCTCGCTCATAGCCACACAACCCCCACTTGACGCCCCGTCACACCATCTCTGCGATAAGAGTAGAGGTTCTTTTCTTCGACGGTACATCTGCCTTCATCAACTACTTGAACCCCCAAGCTCTGCAATTGATCAATGAGTGCACGGGAGAGATTGAGAGCTAATCCCCCGTCTCGTGTCTTAGATGCCGCTAGCGGAAAAGTTTTCGATACATCTTCGTAAATATCTTGAGAGACTTCATAACACTGCCCACAAATTGATGGACCCACTACTGCAGTGATCTCAGAAGTATCACGGGAGCGCATCTCCTTAATCGCTGCCAATGCAACTCTATTCATGAGTCCTTTACGACCCACGTGGACGGCAGCAACTGTTTGTGAGCTAGCCAGTAGCAGAGGAATGCAATCTGCAACCATGACTGCCAGGCCGATGCCAACACTCTGTGTAACGAGGGCATCAGCTGTCGGATCTTCAATAATCCCTACTCCCACTGTTGCAACAACGTCACCATGAACTTGGTTCATATATTGAATAGGTAACCCAAGGAGATTCTCTAGCTCTGAACGATTTGCAAGAACAGTGGCTTGGTCATCCCCGACATGCGTGGCTACATTGCGAGAAAGAAAAGCACCGGTGGATAAACCACCGGTGCTATCTGTAAAACTGTAATTCACTATTACTTCATAAAGTCTGGCACGTCGATCTCGTCTTCAGCAACGAGTTCTTCAAAGGTGACGCGCTTTGCAGGCCTACTTGCATCAAGATCCATTGCAACCTGAAGAGGATCATTTTCAGGAAGAGGATTCGCGACCCCACCCAAGGTTGCCGCATCAATGACAGGAACTGACACCCTCTTAGGCTCTCCCCCATCAAATCCTGCGGCGATCACGGTAATACGGACTTCATCACCGAGGGCATCATCGATGGTGGTTCCGAAGATGATTCGAGCCTCTGGATGTGCTGCAGCTTGAACAAGTTCACATGCTTCATTGATTTCAAAGAGACCAAGATCTGAACCACCGGCAACTGAGAGTAGGACACCCATAGCGCCATCGATTGATGCTTCAAGAAGTGGACTGGAGATTGCAAGTTCGGCTGCTCTGATTGCTCTGTTCTCACCGCGAGCTGAACCAATTCCCATCAGTGCTGAACCAGCATCTGTCATCACAGTTTTCACATCTGCAAAGTCGAGGTTGATGAGTCCTGGTTGAGTAATGATTTCAGTAATTCCTTGAACGCCTGAGAGTAGAACCTGATCTGCACTTCGAAATGCATCGACTGCGGTGATATTGCGATCAGAGATTGCAAGGAGACGATCATTTGGAATAACAATCAGAGTATCCACTTCACTGCGAAGAAGTTCAATTCCTTCATCTGCTTGACGCATACGAATCTTTCCTTCAAAAGAGAAGGGGCGAGTAACTACGCCAATCGTGAGTGCGCCAAGATCGCGTGCAATCTTGGCAACGATTGGTGCGCCACCTGTTCCGGTGCCACCACCTTCACCAGCAGTTACAAAAACCATATCCGCACCGCGAAGAATCTCTTCTATCTCTTCAGTGTGATCAATTGCAGCTTGCCGTCCTTTTTCAGGAGCAGCACCTGCACCT
>Ga0209617_10000104_pt1 | contig 32244 bp, 24 predicted proteins | sample LakEriepJuly2011_2_FD_187459 | JGI IMG/M metagenome (GOLD analysis project Ga0209617, IMG submission 187459) | Freshwater microbial communities from dead zone in Lake Erie, Canada - CCB epilimnion July 2011 (SPAdes) (version 2) | ecosystem: Environmental > Aquatic > Freshwater > Lentic >...
GACGTTGGGGTCGTCGGTGGAAAACACGAGGTAGCCGACAGGAACGCTGCCAGCGTCAAAGCGCGTGACGAACGCGCCGGGCGTGCCGGCGGGCATGAACGAGCGGGACCGGTTCACGTAGGCGACTACCTCGGACATGGCGGCGGACATATCGGTGCCGGGGTGAAATTGGAGCTTCATCAGGGAGGCGCCCTGGATGGATTTCGATTCTACGTGCTCGATGCCGGTGATGTAGAGGAAGTGATATTCGTAGTAGTAAGTGATGTAGCCCTCCATCTGCGCGGGATCCATGCCGCCGAAAGGTTGCGCGACGTAGATCGTCGGAACACCAAGCGGGGGAAACGCGTCGCGTGACATGCGCTGGAGCGCCAACCCGGCGCCGAGACACACCGCCACCACGAGAACGAGGACGGACCAAGGGGAGCGAAGGGCGAGACGAACAAGATTCATGCGGGGTGGACGGTAAGAGCCGAGGCGAAAGGTGAGAGACGCGCAAAATTGCGGGGCATTGCGAGGTATTTCTAAACGATTATTGCGTTACGATCGGGTTAAATTCCTTGATCGATACTTGGCCACCCTTGACGCCCCCGGCCCTCACAAAGCACTCATACCTATGCTCCGTTTTGTAACGATCGTGATGGTCGCACTTCTAGGTCCTACGGTCGCAAGCCTCGGGGAAACGGCCTCACCTCCCGCGTTGAAGACCGCCATCGCCCTCGCCGACTCAAGCAGGGCGTCAGATAGAGGAGAGGAACTACAACAGGAAATCTGTTTCGAGCTGATCCGACGGGGTGACTTCGCTGCCGCCAAAGCCCGCGCCACGCCTCTGCCAGCCTTTCGGCACGCTGCAGTGGTACTCGAGCTCGCAGGCCGGCTGCCAACGGCGCGTCGCGCTGAAGCCGAGCAACTCGTGGTGGCCGCCCACACCGACCAAGAACTGACCCTCGACTGGCACAAGAGCCGCGTCAGTCGGTTGCTCGCCGTGACTCAGGCTAGACTCGGCCTGCTCGAATCCGCCGCAAAGACCGCCCGTGAAGTGCCCGATACCGAGGACCGGGCGTTTGCCCTGAGGGATGTCGTGCGCGAGCTGTCCCGCCGGGACGAAGTAGCGCTTGCCCGCGGGCTGGCCGATGCGATCGAGGAAAATCGCCGCTACGGCACCTACCGCCAAAAAGCGGGCGCGCTCTCGGCCATCGCCCTCGCGCTTTACCAACGCGGCGACCGGACGGAGGCCGAGGCGTTACTCACCCAGGCCGCGGCGCTCTTGCCTAAAAAACCCGGCTGGAGCGACGGCGAGGCCCTGCGCGATGTCGCGGCGGCCCAGCTCGCATGTGGTCAAATCGACGCCGGCCGCGAGCTCCTGGCCCGGGCCGAGACGCTCGCCCGGGGCATCGCCGGAGCCTGGCGCGTTTCGGAGCTGAGCGCGGTGGCAAAGGTTTGGCTCGCCGGCGGTGAGCATGAGCGCGCCCGGTCTTTAATTCAGGACGCCGAGAAAGCACTCTCCTCAATTCCGCCCACGGAGCGCGCGCCCGAGTCGCTCACGCTTGCCCGCGTTCAACATACGGCGGGGAACCTCAACTCCGCCCGCGCGTTGATCCGAGCGGTGTTAAATCACGACGCTGGCGAGAGCGACGCCGAGGCCAAGCGGGCTCGTCAGGTGCGGGCCCTCCTGGTGTGGGCGGAGTTGTTCGGCGATGAGGCCGTGGCGGAACTGAAGCCGTAAAAGGACCGGTCGAGCACGGGCGCTCGTCCTCGCTGGCGGCTCCACCGCTGCACTCAGGTTGCCGTGCGTAGGAGCCCGCTTGCGGGCCGATTTTAGGCTTCCGATCGCGGGCGATTTGACCCTTCGACGTTCCCCCTCTGCATATCGCCCGCGAGCGGGCTCCTGCCCCAGAAACCTCCAAGCCGCCGCAGACCTCAACGGCTCCGATTTTCTGCCTACAAAGCCTCAGAGCTTCGCATCGAGATGCGAAGCGAGAGCCCAACCAATAAGACGCAAAAAAAGCGGTGCCGCTCAGGGCACCGCCTTTTGTGACCGCGGAAGTGAGCCTTCCGCGAATCGAACCGAGCAAATTACTTGATCTCGTAGACCTCGAAGATCACTTCGCCCGCGCCACCTTTGCCGGTGATTTGGGTGGTGTAGCTGCCGGGAGCCAACGTCCGGATAAGCACCGCGTCACGGCTGCCTGCCGTGAGCGCGAACGAGCCGGCGTTCCGGGTCAGGTCAACAATCTGTTGGCCACTCCAGTCATCGTTCGACGCGATTTCGTTGGTGCCTTGGAAGAGCTTGAGCACGGGATCGGCGAGGAACCCGGGGATTCCGAAGCCGGCGAGACCAGGGCCAACCGCGCGGATCAGCACGGTCTTGGACTGGGTACCGTCGAGAGTGAATCCGCCGAAGAAGATCCCGTTCGCCGCCAGCGTCAGCCGGTTCGAAAGCGCATAGAGCTTGGTCGTCGATCCGCTCACCACGGGCTGATCGGGATTTGCGGCATCGGCATCGGTCAGGTAGCCGAGAGCGGAAATTGCGCTCCAGCCCTTGGCCCAGTTAGCAGAGGAGAAAGCGCCGATGTAATTCGTTACGTTGAAGAAACCGTCCGCCGGGGGCGTGCGCGCTCCGCTGAGAGCAGGGCTGCCGGTCGCCGGACGTGGGTCGAGCCCCTTGTTGCGCGTGCGGCTGATGCCGGTCAGCAACGGATCGGTGTTGATCTGATTGGCCTGAGCGGCCGCCGTGAGGTGAGCGACGGTATAATTCGTCGCTGGCGCGGCGCCACCGGAGGAGGCGTTGGGCGCGGTAAACATTTGGGTGTTGCCCGTGCCGGCGCCGAAGGTGCCGAAGATGCTGTTGCCGATTGCGAGATCACCGGCAGCGAGACGCTTGGCGCTGTCCTGCGCTTGAGCGCTTTCAGTCTCAATGCGGACCGCATAGCTGCGGTAATCGTGGAGAATCATGTTGTAGATCTTGCCGCCCGTATTGTCGCGGAAGATGAGGCCGTTGCTCTGGGTGTTGGTTGAGGTGGCACCGGAGCCGATCAGGGTGAGGTTGTAGAGCTCTGGCATGGCGTAGGGCTGGCCGTCTTCGGGCGAGGTACCGCCGTCCATTTCCATGGCTTGATTACCTTTGTCGGAAGCGCCGACGCCGAACCAAAATTGACCCTTGCCGCGGAAGCCTTCGTCCCAGTCAAAGTTGTCGTCGTCGTTGTAAGAGCTGATTAGATACTTCGAGTTCACCGTGCCGCCAAACCACTCGTAGCCATCATCGTTGCCGGCGTAGACGTCGACATACTCGATGGTCGTGCCGCGACCGACGCCACCCATGGTGAGGCCGTTGAGCTCGACATTGGCCGCCACGATCGCGCCGCTGTGGCGGATTTGCACGTAGCGGAATACGCCGGAGTTATCGTCATCATCTGTGCCGCCGTAGGTGCCGAGTGGCTCCGTCGTCGGGATGCCTTCGACGTTGCCTTGACCGCTGGCGGTGTTGAGACGCGAACGACCGAGGATTACGACGCCGCCCCAAAGGCCGCGTTCGGCTTGGGTGAGGTTGCCCGTGAGCAAATCGGCCTCGGCGGTGAAAATAATCGGGGTCGTCGCCGTGCCTTGAGCGTTAATTTTTGCTCCACGCGCAATCACGAGTGCGGTCGCGTCAACCGGATTGGCCTTCGGACGGCCCTTGATTACGGTGCCGGGCTCGATGGTGAGCGTGGCGCCGTTGGTGACGTAGATTTTGGTCTCGAGCAGGTAGGTGTTGGCGCGGGTCCACGTGGTGTTGGCCGTGACATTGGCGGTGACGACCACGGTGTTCTGAGCGAGCAGCGCGGCCGGAGCAGCGAGCAACGCGAGGATGGAACTGAGCAAGGAGCGTTTCATGCGGTTGGATTTTTGTTCTTCAATGCGGGTTGAACTGACTAAAGTGACGGGAAATTCGGGCGGGCTCAGAAGCCGTAGCCTAGACTGAGCGAGTAACTGCGGCCGCGTTCGCGCTCATAGCGGACGTAGTCGATGCTACGGAAGGTCTGGGTGGCCTTTTCCGCTGGGTTCAGCAGATTTTTCGCGGCGAAGCCCACTTTCCACCGGTCCCCAAATTTCTGCGAAAGAATGAAGTCGAGCTGCGCCGCAGGCTGCTCGTAAATATCGGGTGTGCCCGGTGGGCTCACCAGCGCGAGGCGCTCGCCGAAGAGATTATAGTAGAGACTCGCCGAGGTGCGCGTGCGCGGATTGGAGTAGCTGAGGTCGCCGTTCACCAAGTGATTCGACTGACCGGCGAGCGGGCGGGTGTCCGGCGCGTTGGGATCGAAAAGTCGGGCAACGCGGAGTTCGCCGGGCGAAACATCCACCGTCGATTCGACCATCGTAAGATTCAGCCCGAAGGTAAAATACTCCAGCGGAGCCCAAAGCCCACCGAGCTTCTGACGCAGTTCGAACTCGGCCCCGACGACGCGGCCCTTCTCGGGATTCTGAAATTGAAGTTCGCCTTGATTGATGATGACTCCCGTCGGCGCAAAGATCGCTTTTTCGATCGGGTTCTTCATCTCCTTCAAAAAGGCGCTGACGGCGACGATGCGCCCCGGACCGGTGAACCACTCCCAGCGCAAATCATAATTGTCGATGAGCGTGCGCTTGAGGTCGGGGTTGCCGATGAAGACGAAGTCACCGACAAACTCGAAGGTCTCGTAGGGCGCCAGTTCGCGGAAATTTGGACGCGCCAACGTGCGGCCGAAGGCGGCGCGCAGGTTCATCTTTGGTCGGAGTTCGTAGACGAGATTGAGCGAAGGCAGCGTGTCCCGCAGATCGAGGACGCCCTTGCGCCGCGTCGCGTCTTGGCTCGTCACCAGCATGTCCGTCGTCTCGATCCGAGCGCCGCCGATGGCGCGGAGTCGGTTGGTGAGCGGCACCTCAGTCATGAAGTAGTAGCCGTCTACACCCATCGTCGCGTCATAGTTGTTGCGCGGCGCAGAGGTGTCTTGGAGGTAAAGCGTGTCGTTGGTGAACCGGCCGGTGGCTGGAGTGACGTTACCGACGAATTGGGGCAGAAAAAAGGTCTGGTCATTGCCGTCGAAACGACGACCGAGTGCCCGATAAAGGTACTGCCGCTCGCGAAACGTGCGCTCGACTTGGGCGATCGCGAAACCGCTCTTGAACTTATACTCGTTCCCGTTGGCCGTAACGAACGGCAGGGTAAAATCGGCGGTGAAATCTTTCCGGCTTTCCTCGAGTTCGCGGTAATAACGCGCGGGGTTTACGAGGCCCGACGACTCCCATTCGAAAAATGTCTGCCCGCCGAGCACTCGACTGGAGTTGTTGAAGAAACGGGTGTCGGGTTCGTCTTGGGTGTTGGTGCCGGAAGCGGCGGACCACTCGATCTTGAAATCGCGCCACGCCGGAAACACATGGCGACCGGTGAGCTGACCAGAGCGCAGCGAGCGCTCGGTGAATTTAAGCGTGCGGGTGGTATAGGTCTGGTCGTTGTCGAGCCCGCCGCCTGCGATGTAGAGCCCACTTTGGAGCCGGGCCACATCTTCACTCGTGGAATTGAAAAGCCCGTTGAGGGAAATCTCGTGCGCCTTGCTCGGTTGCCAGGAAATTTTTCCGGTTGCGCCGGCCGCGATCTCTTCCGCGCTTCGGGCATCGTCCAACGACACCGTCGTAGACAGCTGCGGACTGGTGGTGCCTTGGCGCTCGTTGCGGCCAATGCGACCGCCGCTGTAGCTCGTGAAATCACGGCTGTAGGTCAGCGCCGCGATCACGCCGATCTTTTGCCCGCCCACTTCGAAGCGGTCGCCGTAGGTGACCGAGGCTTTGCGGTTCCAAGGCGCCTCGGTCTTCGTCGGAGCCATGACCGGCGAAAACAGACGTGAAAGTCGGCCGATTTCCGTGTCGGTCGCCGTGCTGCGGGCCGGGATGGTCTTGCCCTGCAACTCGCCGGGAATCTGGCGCGAACCGTCGTCGCGCCCCAGCCAGTCCGTGCCCCCGGCGTAGGTGAGGAACGATTTACCGGTCGTCTGCGAGTTGAAGGAGGTGCCGAACGAAACCGCGAGCGTGCGGGCATCGGGCATGGTTTTCGTGCGGATATCGACATTGCCGCCGGAGAAATTACCGGGGCGGTCTGGAGTAAATGTCTTCGAGGTCACGATCGCGTCGATCAGCTCGGCGGGGAAGAGATCCATCTGCACCGCGCGACGGTCTGGATCGGCGCTTGGCACCTCGGCGCCATTGAGCGAGGTCGAGCTGTAACGCTCACCGAGCCCGCGAATGTAAACGTATTTTCCGTCGACAACCGACGCCCCGGTTACGGCCTTCATCGCTTGCGCGGCGTCGTTGAAACCGAGCCGGCTCATTTGGTCGCTCCCGATCGAATCGCTGACCGCGATCGCCCGTTGCCGCTCCGACAACAAACCTATGCCCGAACTGCGCACCACTTCCGCCGCGACGCCAAATGCCGCCATCGTGATCGGCGCCTCGGCCGTCACGGGCGCAACCGCCAAATCCAACTTCGCAATCTCCACGGTCGAGACCGCGACGCTCGTCACCGACTGGCGCTGAAACCCGGCCTTGTCCACCGTAAGACTGTGTTCACCGACCGGAATATCCTCGATGCGAAACACACCATTCAAGTTTGTCTCCCCCGATTGGCCGGCAATCGTGAGCGTCACGCCGATGACGGGCAGGCCATTCGCCGTGCTGACCACTCGGCCGACAAGGACTCCCTTCCCACCGGCGCTTTGAGCCAAAGAGACGGCAAACAACGATAGGGATAGAACCGTGAGGAGTAGCGCCCGAAGCGCCGCGAATTTGGACATGGAAAGACTACCGCCGAACCAAAAATTGCGCTGCAACGCTAGACTCTCGGTGTCGCCAAAACGTCACAATTCCGTCACCCGACGGTAACAAACACTTCGCGCTTCGGTCACCGGCCGGCGCCTCGCCCTGCTCGGCCAGCGCGAACCATAATTCACCGCCGGAAAAAATCCCGAGCAATTTTCACTCCGCGTTCACGACGGGCAGGCGTTCCGTGCTTCAAAGTTCAAAACTTACCGAGCGCCTCCCTCAACGTCCTGTCTGAGGCGACGCGGTGGAACTCTGGCGGCGGGATGTCGCTAGCGATCAAAAACTTTGTCCGGCTCAATTTTGCACCGGCTAGGTTTGCTATCGCGCAAATCCACCGCCCCGAGAAACCGGCCATAGGCTGGGGCGAACATTTCAGGGGAGAGGGTTAAAGTACCGCCAGTAAAGCCAGCGCGCGCGTGGCTCGGACCGTGCGCGTCCCGGCCGCCGGCTCAATCGTAAGCGTGCAACGGCTCGGGCTCCATATCCGCCGTGAGACTGACGAGGCCGCGGAGCGACGAGAAATGCTGACTGAGGTCGAAATCGCCGCCGAGCCCGCCGATCAGCTTGTCGAACAAATCGCGCTTCGATGCCTTGAGCGCTTGGATACGCTCCTCGATCGTGCCGGCGGTCACCATCCGGTAAACGAAGACGGTGTTCGTCTGCCCGATGCGATGCACGCGGTCCACGGCCTGCGCCTCGACGGCGGGATTCCACCATGGGTCCAGCAGAAAAACATAATCCGCCGCGTGCAACGTGATGCCGGTCCCCGCCGCCTTCAACGAAACCAGCATCGCCGCCGCCCCGGGCGCGGTCTGGAACTGCTGCACCGGTTTCGTGCGATCGATCGTCATACCCGTCAGCTCGTAGCGCGGTAGATCGGGGAACTGGGTCGCGAGCGCCGTCCGCACCCGCTCGAGCAGCATTACGAACTGGGAGAAGATCACGACCTTGTGCCCGCTGCCCACGATCTCCGTGAGCTTTTCCATCAGCAGGTTGATCTTTCCGGAATCGCTCAGCGGCGCTTCCATCCACGGCAGCATGTCGGGATCGCAGCACGCCTGCCTCAGGCGCGTCAGCAACGCGAGAAAGCCAAACGACTTTTCCCGCATCGCCGACCCGATGTCGTCCCCGAGCCGGTCCAAACCCTCCGAACAGATCCGGGCGTATTCCGCCCGCTGCACGTCGGTGAGCGGGCAAATCAGATCGATCTCCACTTTCTGCGGCAGCTCTTTTGCGACTTCATTTTTCGTGCGGCGCAGAATGAACGGTGCCAGTTGCTTACGCAGGCGGGCCAGTGTGCCCTCCCGGTCCGCGATCAGCGCCGACTCAAACGCGGACCGCGAACCGAGCAGTCCGGGCAGCAAAAACCGAAAGATACTCCAAAGATCGAGCTGCCTGTTTTCCAGCGGCGTGCCCGTGAGCACAATCCGGTGTTTGGCGCGCACAGCGAAACAGGTCTGCGTGATCTTCGCGTCGGGGTTTTTGATGAACTGCCCCTCGTCGAGGATGGCGTAGCCGAAATTCACCCCAGCCAGCAGCGCCCGGTGTTTTCTGAGCTGGGTGTAGCTCGCGATCCAGATGTTCACCGGCGCTTGGTTCGTAAAGTCATGCCCGGTCTTCAACACGTCGACCGAGAGTGCCGGGAAGAATTTCGCGACCTCCTCACGCCACACCGGCACGACACTCGCGGGACATACGATCAGGTTCGCCAGACCCGCAGCCGGCCGGGCGGTCAGCAGCGCCAGCACTTGGAGCGTTTTCCCCAACCCCATTTCGTCCGCCAATAAACCGTGGCAGTCCACGTCACACAGGTGGTGCATCCATTCCACGCCGCGCCGCTGGTACGGCCGCAAGAGCCCGGGCAACTCCGGCGGCTGCGCCGGCGGGGCCAGCACCTGCCGACGCCACGCTTCCATTTCCGGCGACAGCGTGAGGCGCAGCTTCGTGTCGTTAAACAGCGAGAACACCAAATAGGGCGACAGCGGGCCGCCCTCAGCCGCGTGCGCACCGTGCGTGTCGGCGACGTTCTTTTGCCATGCGTTGAACGACTCCCAACGATCCGCCGGCATCGCCACGATGCCCACGTTGGGCAAAATCACCGGCTGGCCTTTGCGCTTCAGCAACGCGCTCACCTCGGCGTCCGTCAGAAGCCGCTCTCCGGCGCGGAAGATCCAACGCAGATTGAGCGCCGCGTGTCCGTCGGCCGAGGGCGTGCCATCGGCTCGCGCCGCCCGTTCCGCCACCGCTTCCACCTCGATCGCGCGGGTGCCCTTGAGCAAGTTCGCGGACTTGTCGTCGAGCTCCAACGCAAACATCCGCCGCCACGCCGCGAGCGTCGTCTTCAGAAAATTTGGAATCTCCGTGAGCGACTCCAACAGGTAAGCCCCGTTCTCCTGGCAAAAGTGAAAGTGCGCTTTCCGCGCATAGGCCGCGAGGCCGATCAACTTGGCGCGCTCGCCCGAGGAGACGAGACCGTTGCCGTTGGTGTGGGCGTCGGGGCCGAGCGCCGGGTGCCGCGTCTTCTTGTCCGCCTCGACCCAAAAGGCCTGAAAGGTCAGTCCCGCCGTCTTCGTTTTGAAAACCAACAGCAGCGGCCGCGACGTCGCACTCAGCCGCGCCGCCGGCACCACGTGGGGCCGCGCCGGCGGGTGTCCGTTTCCGGCGGCAAACGACCGGTTCATCATCCCGGTTGTCACGGGCGGCGAGACGCTGGGCCGGCTGCCAAACGCTGCCGGCACAGGCGCGGAAACCGGCGCCGGCAAATCTTCCGGCAAGGGCGAGATCTCGTCCGCCACGAGTTCTTCGATTTCGTGCAAGCCCGCGACCGCCAAGGCGTGCGCTAACTCCGTGTCCGTCGTCGATGAGCGCACCGAGAGACCTTCGTTCGACCACTCGATCACCGCATACTCGTCTTTTTTATCCACCCGCCGGTGGACGATCGCGTCGTGGAGCGTCAACTCCAACTCACGGACCTGACCGTCGCGATAAATCTGCCGACCCGCTTCCAATTGGCTGGAGCTAAATCGCTCCGACCAATCGTTCTCAAGTTTTCCAAACCAAAATTCGAGAGAGTGCGGGGTGTAGACGCGCTTCGGGCCGTGGGACTGCATTCGCGGAAAAGGCTAAACCCTAGAAATCGGCCGACGTGCTGCAACCACGAATTCACACCGTGAACCAATTCGGACGTTTTCGCCGATTCGTAACGCAACCGCCATGAATCCGACACACTGGGCGGATAGTTATTCACAAAGTTCATAACCAACCCTCCGCGCCGACTACCGTCAAAAACGTGAAACTCGCCCTCATCACCGAAACCTTCCCGCCCGAAGTGAACGGCGTGGCGATGACGTTCGGAGTGATTGCCCGCGAGCTCGGCCGCCGGGGTCACACCGTCACCGTTTACCGGCCCCGCCGGGCTGATCTTCCGCCCGCCGGCGACCACCCGGAGTATCGCGTGGTGCCGATGCCGGGAATGGCCATTCCCGGTTATTCGCTTCTTCGCCTCGGTTTGCCCGCCGGCTCCACGCTGCGCCGCGCGTGGCGCGCCGACCGCCCCGATCTGGTCCACGTCGCCACCGAGGGTCCGCTCGGGGCCACCGCGATCTCGGCCGCCCACGCCCTCGGCATTCCCGTTACGTCCAGTTTTCACACCAACTTCCACGCCTACACCCGCTCCTATGGATTCAGCGCACTCCACCGGCTCACGCTCGGATGGTTACGCCACGTCCACAACCGCACCCGCCGCACATTTGCCCCCACGCCAGAGCTGTGCGCCGAACTCACCCAACTCGGCTTCCGCGACATGATGGTCCTCTCCCGCGGCGTCGACACCACGCAGTTCAACCCCGTGAAACGCTCCGCCGCCTTGCGCGATTCGTGGGGTGCGGCGCCCGACGACCCCGTGGTCATCCACGTCGGCCGCATGGCCGCGGAAAAAAACTACGGCCTACTCTTTCGGTGTTTTGACGCGATGCGCGCCGCCAATCCCCGCTGCAAATTTGTCCTCGCCGGAGACGGTCCGCTCAAGGCGAAGCTCGTCCGCGAACATCCGGAGTGCATCTTCGTCGGTTTTTTCTCCCGCGACGAAATCGGCCGCTACTACGCTTCGGCCGACATTTACGTTCACGCGAGTTTGACCGAGACGTTTGGCAACGTCCTCACCGAGGCCATGGCCAGCGGTCTCGCCGTCGCCGGGTTCAACTATGCCGCCGCACTGAAGTTTGTCCGCGGCGATGAGACCGGTCTTGCCGTGCCCTCTGATCAACCCGACGCATTAATTGCCGCATCCGCGCGGCTCGCGACCGACGTCGCGCTTCGTAGCCGGCTCGGCGTCGCGGCCCGGGCCATCGTCGAACCCCAATCGTGGACCACCGTGATTGCGCGCTTCGAGGCCGACCTCGCCGAAGTCGTCGCCGAGGCCGACGGCCACACCAAGCTCAACCCCGCCCGCCTCTAATTCACCCAACCTAATTAATGCCCGCGCGCATCCTCATTCTTACCGCCGGCTACGGCGAAGGCCACAACGCGGCGGCGCGCGCCCTCGCCGCCGCCTGCGACACCACTCATGGCGCCGGCACCTCCCGGGTCGTCGATGTCTTCGCGCTGGCCCACCCCCGGTTGAACCCGTTTACGCGCCACGCTTACATCGGCACCATCAATCGCGCCCCGCGTCTCTGGAGCAGCCTCTATGCGTGGATCGACCGCTCCAATGTCGTCCTGCGTTTCCTTTGGCTCCTCGGCCGTGAGCAGAAGATTCTCGCGCAGATCATCGCCGAGGAGAAACCCGCCGTCCTTTGCAGCACCTATCCCGTTTACGCCTTTCTCCTCTCCCGTCTGGCCGCGGCGGGCCAAGCGATCCCGCCTCACTATAACGTCGTCACCGATTCGATCAGCATCAACTCGCTCTGGTGGCGCGCCGGCGCTGCCGGCTGGTTCGTGCCCAATGCCGATTCCGCCGAGGTCATGCGCCGCGGCGGGGTCGCCGCCGACTTGCTGCATGTTACCGGCTTCCCCGTGCCCGCTTTTTTCGGCGAACAAGCCGGCCGGCTCACTCCGCCCGATCTCACCGCCCCCGGCCACGCCCCGCGCGTGCTCTATATCATCAACTCCGGCACCCATCACGCCACCGAGACCGCACGACGGTTGCTCGAAGAAGTTTCATGGGAAGTCACCATCGCCGTCGGCCGCGACGACCAGCTCCGGCAAGAACTCACCCACCTCGCCGCCGGCCGCCCGCTTCCCGCCACGATCCTCGGTTGGACCGACCGCATCCCGCACCTGCTGATGACCCATCACGTCGTCATCAGCAAAGCCGGCGGCGCCACCACCCAAGAAGCGATCGCCGCGCGTTGCCCAATGATCGTGAACCAAATCGTGCCTGGCCAAGAAGAGGGTAATTACGAGCTTCTCCGCCGCACCGGTGCCGGCGCCCTTGCCGAGACGCCCGCCGCGGTCATGACGACGCTTCGCGCCGCCTTCGCCGACCGCGGCGCCCAATGGCGGCAATGGCGCACGGCCCTCGAGCCCATCGTGCGCAACTCCGCCGCCCAAGTAATCGCCGCCCACCTTATGGCTCCGGCTTCATTAAGCGTTGAGCGTTTATCCATTCCCGCCGCTGCGCTGCCATGAAAATCCGTTTCATTTTTAACCCCGTCTCCGGCCGTCACGCCCGCAACGCCCGGCTGTTGCCGATCCTGCGCGACTTCATCGGTGCCCGCGCCCTCGATGCCGATCTCGTCGCCACCGAGGGGCCCGGCCATGCGACCGTGCTCGCCCGCGAGGCGGTAAACGCCGGCTGCACGCGCGTCGTCGCCGTCGGCGGTGACGGCACCATGAACGAAGTTGCCCAAGCCCTGATCCACACGCCCGCCGCCCTCGCCCTCGTGCCCTGCGGCTCGGGCAATGGCCTCGCCCTCCACCTCGGCCTGCCCCTCGCGCCGTTCGCCGCACTCGAACTCGTCGCCGCCATCGGCGGACGCGTCGCCGCCGTCGATACCGGCTCCGTCAACGGTCATCCTTTTTTCAACGCCATGGGCCTCGGCCTGGATGCCGATGTCAGCCGCCGCTTCAACCACCTCACGACCCGCGGACTGCCCGCGTATGCCCGCACCGCGTTTACGGCCTTTGCGCAACGCCGGAGCGAGCACTGCATCGTCCAGACCGGCGGCACGCGTGAGGCGCTCGAGATTTTGCTCATCGCCGTCACCAACTCCGATCAATATGGCAACCGCGCCTACATCGCTCCCGGCGCGCGCGTCGACGACGGCCAGCTCGACCTCGTCGCCATCCGCCCCGTCGGTCTCCTCGGCGCCATGAACCTCGGTGCGCGCCTTTTCCTCGGCAACATCGACGGCAGCTCGTTCGTCCGGCGTCTCCGCGGTTCACGCTTCACCATCGAACGTCCTGCCGCCGGCCTCGTCCACACCGACGGCGAGACGCACGAAACCGGTGCTACCGTCGAAGTCGCGGTCCACCCCCGCAGCCTGCGCATCGTCGTCCCCGTCATCTGTCACGCCCTCGCCTACTCCGCCGAATCCGCCCCCGGCGGCTTCGCCCTTCAACTCCCGTGACCCATCCCCTTCCCCTTCCGATCGAGCCAACCTGTGACGTAGTGCGTTACATCCTCCCCACTCTGCCAACGCCGCCCGACCGCCTTGGTTGCAACGCAGTGCGCTACGAACCGCGCGGCGCCCGCGTGACCTCGGGGCCGGCCAGGCGCGCCCTTCGCGTTTTTCTGGGTTCAGCCTCCGCCCGCCTCGCGCTTTCAACACCATGAGCAAGCTCCGCGTCCGCACCGTTATCATCTCGGATGTCCATCTCGGCACCGCCGAGAGCAAGGCGCTCGAGGTAAATCACTTCCTCCGTCACGTGCGTTGCGAGAAACTCATTCTCAACGGCGACATTATCGACGGCTGGCAACTTCAGCGCGGCGGCAGTTGGCAAAAAACGCACACGCGCTTCATCCGCATTGTCCTCAAGAAACTGGAAAAAAAAGACACCCAAGTCGTCTACGTGCGCGGCAACCACGACGACATTCTCGCCCAGTTTCTCCCGCTCGATTTCGAGAACCTCACCATCGTCGAAGACCATATTCACGAGGGGCCGGCCGGTCGTTACCTCGTGCTGCACGGCGATGTCTTCGACACCGTCACCAAAAACTTCGTCTGGCTCGCCCACCTCGGTGACTGGGGCTACCGCGCCCTTTTGAAAATTAACCGTTTTTATAACGCCTGGCGCGCGTGGCGTGGCCTCGAATATTGGTCGCTGAGCAAGGCGATCAAGGCCCGCGTCAAATCCGCGGTGAACCACGTCTCAAACTTCGAGGATCATATCGCCGAACTCGCCCGCAATCGCAATTGCCTCGGCGTGATGTGCGGCCACATCCACACGGCCGCCGACAAAAAACTCGGCGACATCCACTACCTTAACAGCGGCGACTGGGTCGAATCGTTAACCGCCATCGTCGAACATTTCGACGGCCGCTACGAGTTGATCAACTACGCCGACTTCCTCCGTAGTTTCCCCCTGCCCACCGACGAACCCGCCACCGACGAACCCGATCTTGTCCAGGCCTGACGTCTGCTGAAGCGGACGTCGCCGCCCAGCTTGCTTCACCTCATGGGTGAGTTGTTCGCTTCTCCCGTCTGCTTGGTAGCCGTGTGCATTCGGGTCTATCCGTGGTTCAGCTGCTGTTTTTAGGCTGATCGGCGATTCAACGCTGCAAATCGGCCGCCGTTACGGGGCCGCTCTCGGCCTCGAATCGGTGTCGCTCGCCCACGCCGTGCCGCTACTCAACCGTCAGATTCAACTCGGCGACTACTTGACCTCGTGCGCTTGTGAACTGCAAAACGCCATGGCTTCCACCTTTAGCGGCTCAGTCGTGCGCACCGCTCATATCGCGGGCATGTTAACCGACCTTGGCATCTTCTTCGGCCATTCGTTGCGCGGGCACGCCGTGGACACCCGTCGCCTTCGACTCTGCGTGATCATCGTCGGCGGCTTTCTCGACGGCGACACTGCGGGAACCATCGTTTTCCCTGCGCTCGGTTACGGCACCTTTTTCATTCCCGCCGCGCTCACCGGCCTTGCGGCCACGGGCTACACGCTTTCGCAGCTGCGCCCCAAGCCCACCTCGGCCGCCTAGCTTTTTTGCTGGGCGAGCTTCGCCAGTTCCTGTCGCACCACGGCAAGCGTGCGCCCAACCGCGCCCACGTTCTTCGCGTGCCACGCCGCCGCTCCGCGCGCGAGCGTTTCACACCGCGCCCCGTCCCGGGCGAGACCTGCCAGCGTCGCCGCAAGTTCCTCCGCGGTCGTCACCCGCAAGGCCGCACCCGATTCCGTCAGCTCTCGTGCGATCACTCGGAAATTGCTCATGCCCGGGCCCAAAATAATCGCGCGGCCCAACGCGGCCGCTTCGACCGGCGTCTGCCCTTCGCCGTGCGGCGGCAGGCTTTTTCCCACGAACACTAAATCCGCGAGCTGCGTCAATTTCCGCAGCTCCCCGGTCGTGTCGCCGACCACCACATCTACCTCGCCCGGGGCCGCGCCCCGCGAACGTAAATGATACCTCAGCCCCGTCTTGCCCAGCAGTCGTTCAAGCTCGCTGCGGCGCTCTGCGTGTCGCGGCACCAACACCAACGCGCACTCTATTCCGCGCTCCCGCGTCGCCCGGAGCGCCGCGATCATCGCTTCCTCCTCGCCCGGCCACGTCGAAGACCCGAGTAATACCAACCCGCCCGGCAACCCGAGTTCGCCCCGCAGCTTTACCTTTTCAGCCTCGTCCAGCCGGGGAATCGCCACGTCGAACTTGATGTTACCGGTCGTGGTCACACTCACCGCCGGCACACCCAATTCCAGAAACCGGGCCCCATCCTGCGACGAACTCGGCAGCAACCGCGTGACTCCGCCCACCAACATTCGTCCCGCCGGCCCAAAAAACTTCATGCACCGAAAACTCCGGTCGGATAATCGCGCGTTGATCGCGATGACCGGCACACCCCGTTGCTTCGCCTGAAAAAGATGCTCCGGCCAACGCTCGCCCTCGGTCAAAATCACCAGATCCGGCCTTATCCTCCGCCACGCCCGCGCCGAAAACGGCCACCAGTCCACGGGAAAATAGCCCAGCCCGATCACTTGATCGAGATAACGGTCCCGCGCGACCCGGTAGCCCGTACTCGTCGTGGTCGTCAGATAAACCTCGGCCCCGTCTTGCTTGAGCGCCTCCAGCAACGGCCCGATGGCCAGCACTTCCCCCACGCTCACCGCCTGCAACCAGATGCGCGGCGCTCCCGGTGCCGCCGCCGGCAAATTCGGATGCCCCCCGAACCGCTGCCCAAATTTTTCCCGCAATCCGCCGCGCCGCAGCGCCCGGCGCAGATAATTCGGCAGCGCCAGCACGAGCGCCAAAGGAAACAGAAGTCGATAGAGCCAAAGCACACCTCCTACGCGCCAAACTTTTCCCTCTTGGGCAATTTCATTTGCACCCCTCCCCGCAGCCGCCCCACCACTTATCTCGCCGCCGTTGTAGCTTTCGGCCTAATTTCGCCGTTCGTCCGTTTTGCCTTTTGCCCGGAGTCAGTCTCTTCAATTTTTGTCCTATGTTAATTCCCCGCCTTCCCGCCACCTTACTCTGCACGTTGGCCTTCCTTGCCGGCTCCGCTTTCGCCGCCACCGCTGCCACCCCGGCTTTACCCCCACCGCAGATCGCCCCGTTCGCCCACGCTACGAGCGACCTCAAGCCCGACCCCGCCGTCCGCTACGGCACTCTGCCCAACGGCCTCCGCTACGCGTTGCTCAAAAACGCCGAGCCGAAGAACCGCGCCTCCCTCCGCCTCCAAATCGACGCCGGTGCTTTCCATGAAACCGAAGCGCAACGCGGCGTCGCCCATTTCCTCGAGCACATGGCGTTTAATGGCAGCACGAAATTCCCGCCCGGCTCGCTCATCGAGGTTCTTCAACGCCTCGGCATGGGCTTCGGCAACGACACCAACGCCTTCACCTCGTTCGACCGCACCGTTTACATGCTCGAACTGCCCAAGACCGATGCAGCCACGCTCGACGAGGGCCTGCGCGTCTTCACCGACTACGCCGGCGGGCTGCTCCTCCGCATTGAGGAAATCAACAAAGAGCGCGGCATCATCGTCAGCGAAAAACGCGACCGCGACACCATTGGTTTCCGCACGCTGGTCGCCAACCTTGCCTTCAATTTCCCCGATACCCTGCTGCCCAAACGTCTCCCGATCGGCCTCAACTCCGTCATTGAGGGCGCCCCGCGCGAGGAGTTCGTCGATTTCTACAACACTTGGTATCGCCCCGAAAAAATCACCTTGGTTGCCGTCGGCGACTTCGACGTCGATGCCTTCGAAAAACAGGTTGTCGTCGCGTTTTCTCCTCTGACCGCCCGCGCCCCCGTTCGCGCCTCGCCCGACCGCGGCACCGTCGCCGCGACCGCCGGCCTCCGCACTTACTATCATCCCGAGATCGAGTCCCCTGCCACCGAGGTCTCGATCTCGACGCTCACGCCGCAAGGTTTCCAGCCCGACACCGTCGCCAACCGCCTCGAGAGTCTTCCGCGCACGCTCGCCAACGCGATCATCGCTCGCCGGCTTTCCACTCTCGCCAAACAAGAAAACGCTCCCTTCGCGAGCGGCTCCACCTCCGTGTCCGACGGCTACGATCTCTATCGCGAAGCCTCCATCGACCTCACCTGCAAAGCCGACCAGTGGCCCGCCGCGCTCGCCGTCGCCGACCAAGAACTCCGCCGCGCCCTCACCCACGGCTTCTCCGCCGCCGAACTCCGTGAGGTCACCGCCACGTTTATCAACTCCCTTGAGCAATCCGTGCAGTCCGCCGCCACGCGTCGCTCCGGTTCGCTCGCCACGGCCCTCGCTTCCGCCGTCCACGGGAAGAATGTCTTCACCCACCCGTCTGCGGATCTCGCCCTCTACCGGCCAGCCCTCGAAAAAGTCACTCCCGCCGAATGCCTCGCCGCTCTCCGCGCCGCGTGGGCCCCCAGCGGCCGCATCGTCTCCGTCACCGGCAACGCCAAAATTCCGCCCGCCGAGGCCGCAGCGTCGCTCGCCGCCGCCTACGAGAAATCCGCCGCCTTACCCGTCGCCGCCCCCGCCGTCGAGGTCGAGTCCGTCTGGGCCTACACCGACTTCGGCCGGCCCGGCACGATCACCGCCCGCTCCACCGTCGATGACCTTGGCATCACCCTCGTGACGTTTGCCAACGGCGTCCGCGTCAACCTCAAGCCCACCCCGTTCGAGGCCAGCCGCATCAACCTTAGCGCCCGCATCGGCGACGGCGGCCTGACCCAACCGCTTTCGCAACCCGGCCTCACGACCTACGCCAACCTCACCTTCAACGCCGGTGGTCTCGGTCGCCATAGCACCGACGATCTCCGCCGCCTCCTCGCCGGCAAGACCGTGGGCGCTGCCCTCAATGTCGGTGCCGACGCCATCGTGGTCTCCGGCGCCACCAACCGTGCCGACCTGCTCCTGCAACTCCAGTTGATGACCGCCAAGATCACCGACCCCGGCTACCGCGCCGAAGCCGCCCGCCAAGCAGAAAAAGGCATCGAGCAAACCTATCTACAACTCGCCCGCGTCCCCAACGGTCCGCTCACCCTCGAGTTCTCCCGCCTCCTCGCCGGGGGCGATGTGCGCTTTGGCCTGCCACCTAAAGCCACCATGGCCCAGCGCACCCTCGCCGAGGTCCGCGCCTGGCTCGCCCCCCAACTCGCCACCGGCGCCATCGAGCTCGCCGTCGTCGGTGATTTCGAACTCGAGCCCACCCTCACCGCCATCGCCCAGACCTTCGGCGCCCTCCCACCCCGCGCCCCCAAAGCCGACCTCGCCGCCCAACGCAAAATCACCATGCCCGCCGAGCCGTTGACCAAATCCTACACCGTAGAAACCGAAATCCCCAAAGGACTCATCGGCCTCTACTGGCCTTCGACCGACGCCCTGAACGTCAAAATCAGCCGTCGCCTCAACCTGCTCGGCGAAGTTCTGAGCGATCGCCTCCGCGTTAAAGTCCGTGAGGAACTCGGCGGTGCCTATAGCCCCGGCGCCGGCAGCTCCTCGAGCGACATTTATCCCGGCTACGGCTATCTCGTGGCTCAAGTCAGCGTCGATCCCGCCAAGGCGCAGGAGATCGCCGATGTCGTCGTCGCGATCGCCGCCGACCTCGCCGAAAAAGGCGTCACCGCGGAAGAGCTCAACCGCTCCAAACAACCCCTCCTGACCTCGAGCCGGGAAAACCTCCGCAGCAACGGCTACTGGCTCGGCACCGTGCTTAGCCGCGCTCAAGAACAACCCGAGCGCCTCGACTGGGCCCGAACCCGCATCGCCGACCTCGAGGCGATGACAGCCGAGGAATTGTCCGAGTTGGCCAAGCAATACTTCCCCGCCACCCGCGTCTCCCGCGTCACCGTCCTTCCCATCGCGAAACCCGCGGCCAAGCCCGCCAACTAAAGCCGCTTGTCCGGGCTTTCTCACGTCAGTGTAGGCAGCGCCAGACGCACGGTGCTCGGCGTTGCCCGCGCCTCCGTTCCTTATCCCCTCGGGCGAACGGGCACATTGCTCTCGACCCGGTTCCGCGGTTTTGACCGGCCCATGTGGGCCTCTCTTCTACCCATGTTCGCCGCGCTTGCCCTTCGTCGCTGCCCCTCCGACCCCAGATCCCACCGAGCCTCGACGCCACGCTGCTGAGCGCTCAGGCGTAGTGTCCCCGCGACCGGCACCGACACCCACCGATTGGCTCATAGGTTGAAAGCAATCCGTTGCCCGCCCCTTCCGGCTACGTTCAACCATTTGCCTCGCGCCCGCATCTTCGCTCACTCAACCGGTGCGCTGTTTTTACCATCAGGATTACACCTTTCCACTCCCGGTCGAGCACCCGTTCCCGATGGACAAATTCTGGCGCGCCGAAGCCCTCATCCGCGCCGCCTCCACTCCGCATCCGCCCCAGTTCGTTTGTCATCCATTAGATGACAAACGTTTCAGTCCTTCACTTTCGATCCATACCGTCGACCCCGCGCCGTTCGACCTTGTGCTCCGCGTCCACACGGCTGACTACCTCAAGCAGATTCGCACCGGCTCACTCGACCCACGCGCGGCGCTGAAACTCGGCTTGCCCGCCTGCGAGGCGTTGCTCACCCGCTCTCGGCTCGAAGTCGCGGGCACTCTCGCCGCGACCTACGCCGCCCTCACCGAGGGCCTCGCCTGCAACCTCGCCGGCGGTACGCATCACGCGTTCCCCGACCACGGCCAAGGCTACTGCGTCCTCAACGACGTCGCTATCGCCATCCGCGAGCTGCACGCCACGCGCCCCGAGCTCCGCGTCTTCGTCCTCGATACTGATGCCCACCAGGGCAACGGCACCCATGCCATCTTCGCCGCCGATCCCCGCGTATTTACCTACTCGATTCACGTCGGGAAAAACTACCCGGCCGTAAAAACCCCCGGCTCCCTCGACGTCGAACTCCCCCGATACGTCGGCGGCGCCGACTACCTTGAGCAACTCGAAGCCACCTTCGCGCCGGCTTTTGCCGACTTCGCCCCCGACCTCGTTTTTTGGATCGCTGGCGCCGACCCCCACGAGAACGACCGCTTTGGCCAAATGAAACTCACCGACGCCGACCTCGCAGCCCGCGACGAGCACATTTTGCAGCTCTTCACGCGAACGCGAACCCCCGCCGCGATCCTCTACGGGGGCGGCTACAATCGCGACCGCGAACACACCGCCCGCCTCCATGCCGCCACCGTCCTGCGCGCCGCCGGGTTCTTTCCGAAACTGTAGAACCGACCGCTGGTCGGTTTTAGTCCACCGCTGAAGTTTCAATCCTCTTCCTTTTTCGCGCCCATCCGCGTCCATCCGCATCCATCCGCGGCCAGTCCCTCTCCGCCTTTCGTGTGTTTCGTGTCTTTCGTGGTTAATATTCCGAGCGCTCTACCACCGCGCCACGCCTCACCCCTCAAATCCGCCCACACTCAAACTCCGCCCGTTTTCCTTCGCCCCGAGCTTCAAGATAAACGGCGCCGCCACCTCCGCCCACGCCTCCGCCTTCGGGTGGGCCGCCGCGCCTTCCGCCCAGCACGCGCGCAACATGTCCGTGTCGATCACGCCGGGATTGAGCGGCACCGCCGCCATCTCGGCCGGCAACTCCTCCGCCAGCGCCTTCGTCAATCCCTCGATCGCCCATTTCGTCGCGCAATAGGGCGCGACCTCTGGCGCCACGCCGCGCCCCCAGCCCGAACTCAAGTTCACGATCACGCCTTTCTTTTTCGCGACCATCGCCGGCACGAAATGCCGGATTACGTTGGCCACGCCGCGCACGTTCACATCGACGACCTTGGTGAACTCCCGGTCGCTCTGCATCCACAACGGCCCGAGCGGATTCATCACGCCCGCATTGTTGATCAAAAAATCCGGCGCCGCGTCGTGCTCCAAGACCTTCGCCGCCCACAGCGCCACCTTTGCGTCGAGCGCCACATCGCACACCATGAAATCATGCGGCGCGCCGTGGTCCATCCGCAGGTCAAAAATCTCCGTCCCGCTTCGGCCACACCCGATCACCGTGTGCCCGAGCGCGATGAATTTCTTCGCCAACGCCCGACCCAGCCCGCGCGTAACCCCGGTGATGACGATCTTCATGAAACTTTGATGAGCGCTGGCAGACCGGCGATTCGACGCTGTGCCGGGGACTCTAGCGCGACTGCAAACTAAACTTGTTCAGTCCGCTCTTGCGGCACGCATCCATCACGAAAGCCAACTTTTTCAACTGCGTCGTTTCGTCGGCCTTGATCAGCACCGGGATGTCTTTGTCCACATTACGCACCTCGCGCAGCAGGGTGATGAGTTGCTCGTCGCTCACGGTCTGGCCGTTGAACGTCACCACACCCTCCTTGTCGATCGCGACCGTGACCTTGCCCTGGAAATCGTTCTTACCCGCTGTGTCCACCTTCGGCAGCGTCAAGTTGAGCACCGCACCCGAGCGCGCCTGCATCGTCACGTAGGCGAAGAGCACGAGCATCACGAGCACGTCGATCAACGGCACGAGCGGCAATTCCGGGCGCGGCCGCGGCCGCCGTTGCAACAGACTCATGGCTGCTTGGCCGACGGTGGTTCGGCTGCGCCTTGTTTGGCCAGCACCCGCTCAAGCAATACATCCAACTGCGCCGCATGTTTACTGATCACGCGTTGCAGGTGTCCGCTCCCAATCAACGCCGGCAGCGCGATGCAAAGACCGAGAATCGTCGCCGACAACGCGTAGCCCACGCTTTCGGTGAACTGCACCGGATCCGGCATCTTCGTCTGCGGGTCCACCACGGAAAACGCCCCGAGCAAACCCGTCACCGTGCCGATCAGCCCGATCAACGGCGCCGCCGCGTAGATCGTATCGAGGTAGCTGACCCCGCGCTCCAGCTTGATCACCTCAAGCCGCGCATAGGCCTTCACCGCCTCGGCATCACCGACATGCCTCGAGGCAAAATTAAGAATCCGGCCCAAAGCCGACCGTTTATCTCCCGTCGAAGCGCGACCTTCGATCACCGACTCTGCCAAATCCTCCGGAATAACCGCCGGGGTGCGCAGGGCAAAGAGGCGTTCCACAATGATAAACGTCGCGATCAGCGAGCAGAGACCCAGCGGGTAGATCAGCAAACCGGCTTCTTTGAATATGCGGACCGCATCAATGGAGGCTAAAAACATAAAGGTGTGTGCGGAAGGAGACGCCGGAGTCCGGCAAAGGTTCAGAAAAAGTGATGAAGTTCAGTTTTTCGTTTCCCGTCAAATCCGGGCTTTCGGCGGAGGCGGGACGGCAAGGGGTAGGGACGCCTCGCCGAGGCGTCCGCGCTCGTCGCAAACCCAAGATCTCCAAAGCGGACGGCTCGGAGATCAGTCCCTACCCGCCCCTTCACGCCGCCAGGTAAGGCAACTTGGCCGCCGTTGTTTTCGCGGCCGGCAGGCCGTCGATCAGCTCCCCGATCGCGTCCCAACGTCCGTTGACCAGCGCATCGCGCGCCGATTCCCGGATCGCGCCTTTCACGGTCTGCCCGCCGAAACGCACTTCCTGCTTCGTCGCATCGATCGTGACCTCGAGGGTGGGATCAGCTTCGACCGCCGCCGCAATCTTGGCGATGTCCTCGCGCGTCGCCGTCACGCACGGAATTCCGAGTGTGATGGAGTTACCGAAGAAAATCTCCGCGTAGCCCTCGGCGATCACCGCGCGGAAGCCGTATTTCTGGATCGCCTGCGGCGCGTGTTCGCGGGACGAGCCGCAGCCGAAATTTGCGCCCGAAAGCAAAATCGTCGCGCCCTTGAAACGGGGCTCATTCAACGGGTGCGGCTTGAGGGTGCCGTCGAGCTGCTTGCGCACGTCGTTGAAAAGAAACTCGCCCAGCCCGTCGAAGGTCACGCACTTCATGAAGCGCGCCGGGATGATGCGGTCGGTGTCGATATCGTTGCCGGGCACCGTGACAGCGCGGCCGGTGACGGAGGTGATTTTTGCGAGAGCCATATAAGTTGGGAGACGAAATTTTTAACCACGAAATCCACGAATCACACGAAATGCAGCAGGATTGGATTTAGTGTATTTCGTGTTTTTCGTGGTTAACGGGCTGGGTGGATGGGTTCAGTTGACGGCGAAGACTTCGCGGGCATCCGCGATGTGACCGGTGACTGCGGCCGCCGCGACCATCACCGGGCTCATCAAGATCGTGCGCCCCGTGGTGGAACCTTGGCGGCCCTTGAAATTGCGGTTGGACGACGACGCACAGAGTTGGTCGCCGATGAGTTTGTCGGGGTTCATCGCGAGACACATCGAACACCCCGCCGCACGCCACTCGAACCCCGCCTCCGCGATAATTTTGTCCAACCCGAGCTTTTCGCATTGGAGCGCGACGATCTGTGAGCCGGGCACCGCGATGGCCTTGATGCCGGGCGCGACCTTGCGGCCTTTCAGGTATTTGGCGACTTCCTGGAAATCCGAGAGCCGGCCGTTGGTGCACGAGCCGAGGAATGCGACGTGGATCGCCGTGCCCTTGATCGGCGCGCCCGGCGGCAGCTTCATGTAGGCCAGCGCCTCGATGATCCCCGCCCGGTCATCGTCCGAGGTGGCCGTCTCGACGCTCGGGATGTTCTCGTTGATCGCGATCCCTTGGCCGGGGTTAATGCCCCAGGTCACGGTCGGTGCGATCGTCGCCGCGTCGATCTTCACGACGTCGTCGTAGGTCGCGCCCGGATCGGAGGCGAAAGACTTCCAAGTCGCCACCGCCGCATCCCACGCCGCGCCTTGCGGCGAGTAGGGCCGGCCCTTGAGGTAGGCGAACGTCGTCTCGTCCGGATTTACGTAGCCGGCCCGAGCGCCGCCCTCGATCGACATATTGCACACCGTCATGCGCTCCTCCATCGAGAAGCCGTCGAAGGTCGAGCCCGCGTATTCGTAAGCGTAGCCCGTGCCGCCGTTCACCCCAAGCGTGCGGATGATGTGCAAGATAACATCCTTCGCATACACGCCCGCCCGCAACTTCCCGTTGACCTCGATGCGGCGCACCTTGAGCGCACTGAGGGCCATCGTCTGCGTCGCCAGCACATCGCGCACCTGGCTGGTGCCGATGCCAAACGCGATCGCGCCGAATGCGCCGTGCGTGCTCGTGTGCGAATCGCCGCAAGCGATCGTCGTGCCCGGCTGGGTGATGCCCTGCTCCGGCCCCACGATGTGGACGATGCCTTGCTTGCCGCTCGCCCGGTCGAAAAACGTGATCCCAAACTGCGCGCAGTTTTTCCGCAGCTCGTCCATCATGGCCTGCGCCAGCGGGTCGGAGTAAGGCTCAACCAACTGATCGGTTGGCACGATGTGGTCGACCGTGGCAAACGTGCGGTGCGGAAACGCCACCGGCAGCCCGAGATCGCGCAACATGCCAAACGCCTGCGGGCTCGTCACCTCGTGGATCAGGTGCGTGCCGATGAGAAGCTGCGTCTGACCGTTGGCCAGTTGGCGGACGGTGTGAGCGTCCCAAACTTTTTGAAAAAGAGATTTAGGCATAGAAAAAAGGAGGGGAGATGGACGGGGACGATGTTTCGGTTGCTTCGGCTTCCGAGCTTCGAGTCTTCGAATATCCCCGAGGTTCTGACACCTCCGGAACTCGAAACCCCGAACCCGACTTGATCCCCAATATAGCGCAGAGTTGCCATGCCGAGAAATACTAATTTAGCCTTCCGTGATGCCTAAAAAGCATCAGACATTCATCGTCTCTCTCGGCTTCAAACCGCTAACTCAACCGGGACTCCGGTCCGCCAAAACCCACCTTGCCCCCCATTTCGTGTTTTTTATTAACCCTCCTAACTCCCGCCCCGGCCTCTTCGCCCAAGCCCATCTCCCCTTTCAATTCGCGCCCATTCGCGCCCATTCGCATCCATTCGCGTTTATTCGCGGGCAACCTCTTTTCCGAATGATCCCTTGGCACGATCCAAAAACTCTCCCCCTCTTAAGTCCCACTCCCCTCACCGATCCCTTTTCGTGTGTTTCGTGTCTTTCGTGGTAACCTTCCGGGGGCCCTCCTCTTCCTCCTCCCGCTCCCCCCATGCCCCGCGATTACCAATACCCCTTCGAACTCCGCCACCTCGTCTATTTCCGCGAGCTGGCCCGCCAGCTACACTTTCGAAAAGCCGCCGAGACCCTCGCCGTCGCCCAGCCCGCTCTGAGCCGTGCCCTCGCGCAACTTGAGGCCGCGCTCGGCACCGATCTCCTCAACCGCACGCGCCGCGGCGCCGAGCTCACCCCCGCCGGCCGTCTCCTCCTCGATCGCATCGAACCCCTCCTGCGCGGCCTCGCCGCCCTGCCCTCCGACCTCAAGGCCCTCGCCGACGGCGAGGTCGGCCATGTGCGCGTTGCCTTTACCGGCTTGGCCATGGCCACGGTCCTGCCGCCGATCATCCGCGAATTTCACCGCCGCCACCCCGGCATCCGGCTCGAGCTCAACGAATCTCCCACCTCGGCCCAACTCACCGCGTTACAATCCGGTGATCTCGCCTGCGGCTTTTTTCACCCCGACGCGCCCACCCCCGGCCTGCGCACGCACGTCCTGCTGCAGGAGAAAAACGGCGTGCTGCTCCCGGCCGACCACCCCCTCGCGCGCCGCCGCGAACTCCGCCTGATCGACCTCGCGACGACCCCGTTCGTCCTGTTCCCCCGCACGCACAATCCCGGCTTTTACGACCGCGTGCTCGCGGCGTTTGCGGCCTCCGGCGTGACCCCGCGGATCGCCGAGGAAGTCTGGCCCCGCGCCAACGGCGTCGGCCTAGTCCGCGCGGGCGTGGGCGCGACCTTCATGTGCCCGAGCGAGGCCAAACACCTGCCGGCGGAAGTTCTCTTCCGCCCGCTCACCGGCCCCGCCCCTGAAAGCCGCTTGGTGGTCGGCTGGCGCACCAATCCCGCCCCCGATCCTGCCCTCGCCGCATTCATCGCCGTCGCCGCGCCGTCGTAATCCGCCTCTCCCGCCGAGCGACGGCTCCGGCGAAGGGCGCAATGGCGCGTGCCGGTCTCTCGCCGCGAGTTCGCGCAAAAGCCGCTTTGCCCGCGAACCAAACCCCACGCCTTCGAGGCTCAATCCCGCGCCCGAAAAATCTCCGCCCACAGCCCTTGCACCGGTGCCACCGGCTAAAATGGTGCGCCCCGATTTTAGCAAAGCGCGCGCCCACCCGGGCTCGACCGAGGGTAACTGATCAAAATTGGCGGGTTCATTTACCTCATCGTTTTCGCTCGTCGCTCGACGGCACGGCCCGCTCAGCGCCCGGCAAATCATGCCCCGCTCAACTTCCGGCCGCGCCCGCTTTTACCAGCTTGAGCAAACTTTCGCTTCACTTCCCGCGGACTGCTGTGCAAATCTGACCTTTCCTTTCGTTGCTATGACCAAAATCCTCCTCACAACCACTTCGTTCCAAGACACTCCGGGCGAACACCACAAACTTCTCGCCGACACCGGTTGGGAAATCATTTGCGCCCGCGGCCCGCTCAACGAGGCCGATACGCTCGCCCTCGTGGGCGACGTCGACGGTTACATCTGCGGCGACGATCTCATCACCCGTAAGGTCCTGGAAAAAGCCCTCCCGAAACTCAAAGTCATCAGCAAATACGGCATCGGCGTAGACAAGATCGATGTGAAGTCCTGCACCGAGTTCGGCCTCCCGCTCCTCTTCACCCCTGGCGTCAACCACACCACCGTCGCCGAACACACGTTCCTCTTGCTGCTCGCCCTCGAGAAGAACCTGCTCTTCCACACCGACTCCACCCGGGCCAATGGTTGGAAACGCCAGACTGGCCACGAGCTGCTCGAAAAAACCATCGGCATCGTCGGTCTCGGCCGCATCGGCAAGGAAGTCGCCATCCGCGCCCGCGCCTTTGGGATGAACGTGATCGCCTTCGATGTTTACTGGGACGAGAAATTCGCCGCCGCCCATAACGTCAAACGCGCCGCCACGCTCGACGAAATTTACGCCGCCTCCGACTACATTTCGCTCCACACCAACCTCACCCCCGAGACCCGCGACCTGATCAGCGCGAAGTCTTTCCCTAAAATGAAAAAGGGCGTGCTTATTTTGAACTGCGCCCGCGGCGAGATCGTCCACACGGCCGACATGGTCGAAGCCCTCAAGTGCGGCCAAGTCGGCGGCTACGGCACCGACGTCCTCGACGAAGAGCCACCGACGCCCGACCACCCGTTGCTCAAGTTGCCCAACGTCGTCGTCACCCCGCACGTCGGCTCGCGCACTTACGAGAGCGTTGTCCGCCAAGCCACCGCCGCCGTGAAAAACCTCATCCTCGCGATGCACGGCGAAAAACCCCTCGCCCAGATCAACCCCGAAGTACCCGTCAAGAAGGTGGTCTGATTTCCGCAATCTTTCTCTTTCTTCTTTCTCTTAATCTTCCTCTCCTGTCTCCCCGTTCCCCGGAAAAGACGGAGGAAAATTTCAAAAAAGGGATTCATCGCGCGCAAGCGCGCTCCTACCTCTCTCTTTCAACTCTCAACTCACTCCCATGCCCGAACTTTTTCACGTCGTCCCCGAGACCCAGCACAACGCCCTCGTCCAAGCCGCTTACCAGCACCGTGGCTTCCACGCCGACGAGTCCGCCGAAGGCGCGCGTTTCTGCGCCGAGGCCTCCCGCCACGGCATCCGCACCCACAACGCCCTCAAGGCTCTCCACCTGGACCACGTCTTCGGCTCCGGCTCAAAGGGCTGCGTCCCCGGCGCCCAGATCGAGGAAAAAGCGTCCCGCTTCCCCGCCGCCAAGATCTGGAACGCCAATAAAAAACTCGGCCAGTCCACCGCCTTCCGTGCCATGGACGAGGCCATCCGTCTCGCCGACCACTACGGCGTCGGCACCGTCTCCGTCGACAACGCCTTCCATTACCTTTGGGGCGGCGGCTACGTCATGGACGCCGCGAAGAAGGGTTACATCGCCTACACCAACTGCACCGCCGCGCTCGCGGAGGTTGTCCCGTTCGGCGGCAAGTTCGCCACCCTCGGCACCAATCCGCACTCGTGGGGCTTCCCCACCACCGACGCCATCGGCTATCCCATCGTCATCGACTGGGCCACGTCCGTCGTCGCCATGGGCCGCGTCCAACAACTCAAACGCGAGGGCAAACCGCTCCCGCCGCTCGCCGCCGTGGACAAAGACGGCAATCCCACCACCGACGCCAATCTCGCCGTCTCGCTTCTCCCGTTCGGAGCGCACAAGGGCTACGGCCTTTCGCTGATCAACGAGATCGTCGGCGGCTTCATCGGCGGTTCGCTCCCAACTCTCCGCAACCGCTGGTCCGAGGCCGAGGGCGACAAGGGCACGTGCTGCTTCTTCTTCCAAGTGATCCACCCCGACGCGATCAGTGGCGGCGCCTTCGCGAAGAGCCGCAACCAATCGGACAACGTGAAGGCTGTCATCGCCGATGTCCTCGGCCACGGTAACGAGAAATGCATGTTACCCGGCCAACTCGAAGCCACTTGGGCGAAGCACGTCGCCGCCGCCGGCGGCCTGCTCTTCAGCACCGCCGAGGTCGCCGCGTTCAACGAAATCGCCGCCGAGGCGAAACAACCTACCTGGGACGCCGCGTCCTACAAGACCGTTACGATCTAAACCATTTTGCCCACGGAACCCACGGAATACACGGAAACCAGTCTTCAATTTTCTTCCGTGTATTCCGCGTGTTCCGTGGGTAGTTCTCCGGCTTTCGTGTGTTTCGTGTATTTCGTGGTTAACCCATCCTCTTCTTTCTCCATCTCCCTCCCATTATGAGCCTCCAAATCAAACCCGCCGCTTTCTGCGCCTTTGACCAAATCTCCCTAGGCGAAGTCATGCTTCGCCTCGATCCCGGCGAGGGCCGCATCCGCACCGCCCGGAACTTCCAAGTCTGGGAAGGCGGCGGCGAATACAACACCTCCCGCGGCCTCCGCAAATGCTTCGGGCTGAAAACCGCCGTCGTCACCGCGTTCGTCGACAACGAGGTCGGCCACCTCGTCGAAGACTTCATCATGCAGGGCGGCGTCGACACGCAGTTCATCAAGTGGCGCGAAGACGACGGCATCGGCCGCACCGTTCGCAACGGCCTCAATTTCACGGAGCGCGGCTTCGGCATCCGTGGCGCCGTCGGCAATCCCGACCGCGGCAACACCGCCGCCTCCCAGATCAAGCCTGGCGACATCGATTGGGATCACATCTTCGGCAAACTCGGCGTGCGCTGGTTCCACACCGGCGGCATTTACGCCGCGCTCTCCGCGTCCACCGCCGAAGTCACCGTCGAGGCGGTGAAGGCCGCCAACAAATACGGCACGATCGTCAGCTACGATTTGAACTACCGTCCCTCGCTCTGGAAGACCATCGGCGGCCTCAAAAAGGCCCAAGAGGTCAACCGCGAGATCGCTAAATACGTCGATGTCATGATCGGCAACGAAGAGGACTTCACCGCCTCGCTCGGTTTTGCCGTCGCGGGCCAGGAAACCCTAGGCCACATCGAGACCAATGCCTTCAAGGCCATGATCGAGACCGCCGTGAAGGAGTTCCCAAACTTCAAGGTCGCCGCCACCACGCTGCGCCACGTCATCACCGCCACGAAGAACGACTGGTCCGCCATCCTCTGGCACGCCGGCAAATTCCACGAGAGCAAGCCGTATCCTGGCCTCGAGATCCTCGACCGCGTCGGCGGCGGTGACTCGTTTGCCTCCGGGGTGCAGTTCGGTTTCCTCGAGTTCAACGACGCCCAGAAAGCCGTCGAGTATGGCGCCGCCCACGGTGCCCTCGCGTCAACGACCCCCGGCGATACGTCGATGGCCACCCGCAAGGAAGTGGAAAAAGCCATCGCCGGCGGTGGCGCCCGCGTCGTCCGCTAAAGCCGGTCCGCCAAGGTGGAGCCCGGTGTCCCCATCGGGCTTCCTTCCTTTCTCCCAGCCCGGGCCCGAAACGCCCGGGCTTTTTTTCGCGCCTCTCTCCGCCTAGGAAATCTTTCTCTTTCCTCTTTCTCTTACTCTTCTCCCCTTCTTTATTCTCCCATCCCCATGCGCCTCACCCCGCTCCTCGCCCTGCTCGCCCTCACCTTCGCCGGCTGCGCTACCGCACCTCCTGTGCCCACGCCTCTGGCCAACCCGTCGCCCGCCGCTACTTCCACCGCCGCCCCATCCCGCTTCGCGCTGCCCGCCACCGATGACGGCCTTCCCGGCACCGGCCCGATTCGCCGCTACCCGTGGTTCCAAAAACTCTGGACCGAGCGTCGCACCACGTGGGCCGACCAGATCGCCCAAGACCAGCGCGCCGTCGTCTTCCTCGGCGACTCCATCACGCAGGGCTGGAAGGAGTCTCTCGCGACTTCCTTCCCCGGCGTCAAAGTCGCCAACCGCGGCATCAGCGGCGACACCACCCGCGGCGTCCTCCTTCGTCTCCGCGAAGACGTGCTCTCGCTCAACCCGTCCGCCGTCGTCCTCCTCATCGGCACCAACGACCTCGAGGAAAACGCCACGCCGTGGACCGTCGCCGCCAATCTCCGCCTCATCCTCGCGGCGCTCAGCGCCCACGACCCCGCTCTCCCCGTCGTGCTCTGCGCCGTCATGCCCAGCTCCGCCACCAAGCAGCGTCCCGCCTTCCTCATCCGCCGCGTCAATCAGCTCCTCCTCGAAGCCACGCTCGACCAACCGCAGGTCACCTTCCTCGACACTTGGAAACTGTTCACCGACGCGCAAAACGACGCCTTGCCCGCCGAGTTTCCTGATCTGCTACACCCTAACACCGCCGGCTACACGAAATTCGCCGCCGCCCTCCGCCCCGTCTTCGCCACCCTCGGTTTCACCGAACGCGAGCCTGATACCTTCACGCCCGAGCCCGGCTTCGTGAGTCTCTTCAACGGCCGCGATCTCACCGGTTGGGGCTACCGCCCCTCGACCGACGGCGACCTCGCCACCGTTCGCCGCATCCAGGCCGCCGATATCGCCGCGCCCCACTGGCCGATCGTGAAAGACCCCGTCGCCTTCGACGGTCTCACCGCCAGCCCCGATGCCCGCTTCGTCGCCAAGCACGGTCGCCTCGTCGTCATGACTCCTCCCGGCGGCCGCCGCGTGCAACAGCTCTGGACCACCCGTGAGTTCCCCAAAAACTTCGTGTTGAAACTCGAGTTCCGCGCCACGCCCAATGCCGACAGCGGCATCTACGTGCGCGGCCCTCAGCTCCAATGCCGCGACTACCTCCTCGCCGGCCCGTATTCGAAACTTCAGCGCTACCGCGCGCTCGATTGGAACGAGATCGTGATCACCGTCACCGACGGCGTCGCCGTGAGCACCTGCAACGGCGAGATCCTCGAAGCCGCGCAAAAAGTCCCCGCCACCGGCCCCATCGGCCTCGAAGGCGACCGCGGCCAAATGGAATACCGCCGCATCCGCCTCCAAGAACGCCCCTAAGAATCGTGCTCTTTCCTCTTTCTCCTTTCCCCCTGTGGGAGCGAGCCCGCTCGCGACTTCCGAGGTCTCCGTCCGCCCCATCCGATTGTAGGCGGGATGACCCCACCCCGCATTCACCTTAAGCTTCCGTGTTTTCTGTGTCTTCCGTGGGCACGATTTTCTTTGCCTCGTTTCGCGTCGATTCGCGTCTTTCGCGGGCAACCTCGGTTTTCGAGCGTCGGGCGTTCAACAGACTCGCCTCCGATTTCCCACCGGCCAACGCTTTACCGACTGCATGCTCTCCGTTGCCCCAACCACCGACTCCACTTGCATCAAACACGTCGGGAGTTTTCACGAACTCGCCACCACGCCTCTCGCCCACGGCGCCAACGCCCTCTGCTGGGCGCGCTCGCTCCCCGGTGACTATGCCGAAGTCGTGCGCCTACTCGGCGACGGCCACGGCGAGCCGGTCACCACGCTTGATGAGGCCGT